>MDTG01052405.1_pt1 | contig 36513 bp, 39 predicted proteins | sample 811421 | NCBI WGS metagenome assembly MDTG01 (sample SAMN05326645, study PRJNA326480) | marine metagenome | isolation source: seawater | place: Pacific Ocean: South East | collected 2011
ATAATTGCTGATTAGATATGAAAAAGCAACAAGGTTTCACACTAATAGAATTGATGATCGTGGTTGCGATTATAGGTATTTTAGCTGCCATCGCGATTCCATCATACAAGGATTACGTCGCACGCTCTCAGGTAACTGAAGCAGTGAAGTTGACGGGTGGTTTAAAGGCCTGCATCTCACAGGGCATTAATGAAAAAGGACTAGCGCCGAGTATGTCCAATTGCGGGCACGTGGGACCAATTGATAAAAGATCTCGCTCTGAACTTGGCAAGTATGTGGATATGCTTGAGTGTGGTATATGTGGCAGTCCTATATCCATCGATAAAAATAATCCCGTCGTTATTATTGCGAAATTTAAAAACTCAGGAGTTTCAAGTCAAGTTAACGGGGAAACTCTCGCTATAGGAACTATGGATGGTTATAACTGGGTATGCGGATTTAGTCCAAATGCAGAGTTTGGAGCAAAGATAAGTGCCAATACAAGTCTCTCAGTTAGATTGTTACCGGGAGCTTGTAAAAATTAGTTTCTAAAAAATGCTATTTTTAATCTAGGTTTGCTATCTCAACTGACTATCTTCAACATAGCTTTTAGCAGTTTAGGATTTGCAGAAATGATATTTCCACTTTCTAAGTAATCAAGCCCACCCGATAGCTCTGCACTTATGCCCCCTGCTTCCTGAATAAGCAAGACACCTGCCGCAATATCCCATGGTTTTAAATTGAATTCCCAGAATCCATCAAGACGCCCAGAAGCAACGTAGGCAAGATCTAGAGATGCAACGCCGGCACGTCTTATCCCAGCAACTTTTGGGAATAATGCCTTATAACTCTCAATAAATTTTAACATGGCTTTTTCATCGCTATAGGGAAAGCCTGTACCGAGTAACGCTCCGTCTAGTTCCTTTTTTGAACTCACTCTGATTTTTCTATTATTAAGCTGTGCACCTTTACCTTTTGTTGCAGTAAATAATTCTTGTTTCAATGGGTCGTAAACTACTGCCTGATTTAGAATGCCTTTCTGCTTTAATGCTATTGAGACTGCGAAATGAGGAAAGCTATGTAAAAAATTAGTCGTGCCATCTAGAGGATCGATTACCCATAAGTAATCACTTTCTCCTCTTTGGCCTGATTCTTCAGCAAGAAACGCGTGATCTGGGTATGATTTTTGTATGGTGCTAATGATTATCTCCTCAGCATTTTTATCCACTTCAGTAACAAAATCATTTTTGCCTTTATCTTCAATTGGTATATCACAGGCACGATCCATTTCACGTACAATAGAGTCGCCAGCAGCTCTTGCTGCTCGAATAGCTATGTTGAGCATCGGGTGCATATATTACTCCAGTTAGTAAACATGTATTCTACGTTGTTGGCATTAATGAGTGAAGCGGCAACATAATGAAAAATTTTTTTGAAAAAGTTTGTATAGTTTTGGTTGGCACTACACATCCAGGCAATATTGGTGCAGCAGCACGTGCCATGAAAACAATGGGACAGCAGAATTTACGTTTAGTTAGCCCATCTAATTTTCCATCAGCAGATGCAAGTGCGCGAGCTGCTGGCGCTGATGACCTACTTGCTAAAAGTAAAGAATTCACATCCCTAAAAGAGGCTATAAAAGATTGCGATTTGGTTGTCGGTACGAGTGCTCGTGTAAGAGGAATTCCATGGCCCATGTTATCTCCACGCGACTTTGCAAAAAAAATTTCTAAGAATAACTTTTCTTCTATTGCAATAGTTTTTGGTAAAGAAAGCTCTGGGTTATCAAATGAAGAATTACAGTTATGTAATATGGTTCTAAAAATACCTACTAATGATGAATATAATTCATTAAATTTAGCAGCTGCAGTACAAATAGTTTGCTATGAAATTTTTACACAAATAAATAGCAATAATGAAGAAAAGAGTACAGAAGATTCGTTATTGGTAAGTCAGGAAAAAATGGAGCAATTCTACTTGCATTTAGAAGAATGCCTAATTCAAATTGGCTATCATGATGAAAATAATCCTAAAAAATTGATGCATAGATTACGTCGATTGTTTAATCGAACTCAACTATATGATAGTGAATGGAGGATATTACGTGGAATTATTTCCAAAATTCAAGAAAAAAATAAATAGCTGTTTCTTTAATTAACCGAAGACATTTATAATCACATTATGAGTGAAAATAAAAAATTATTATCTATTGTTGCACCAGCCTATAATGAAGCTGAAAACATTGATGAGTTTTATTCTAGAATCCTAGAATCTACAAAAGATCTCAATCTTGATATTGAAATTATCTATGTTAATGATGGAAGTCTAGATAAAACTATCGATGTTATTTATAAACAAAAAGAAAATAATGACCACATCACAGCAATTGATTTGAGTAGAAATTTTGGTAAAGAAATAGCGCTTACAGCAGGACTAGATTATTCATCTGGTGATGCGGTAGTTGTCATTGATACTGATCTGCAAGACCCACCCGAATTAATTCCTAAATTGGTAGAGAACTGGAATGATGGTTATGATGTAGTTAATGCAAAACGTATTAAAAGAGAGGGTGAATCATCATTAAAAAAAATAACATCATATATTTATTATCGCGTACTCTTTCGTCTTAGTGATATAAGTATTCCTAAGGACATCGGTGATTTTCGTTTATTAGACAGAAAAGCTCTAGATGCATTATTGAAATTGAGAGAAAAACATCGCTATATGAAAGGGTTATTTGTTTGGGTTGGCTTTAAACAAAAAGAAATAGAGTATGAAAGAGAAGCGAGATTCAAAGGTAAAACTAAATTGAATTTACTTAGTTTGTTTAATTTAGCATTTGATGGTCTAACTTCTTTTTCAATCATGCCATTACGGCTAGCATCAATTATCGGATTCTTATCCGCAGTCACAGGGTTCTTATACGGAGCTACAATTGTTATTAAAACTATCTTTTTTCATGAGCCAGTAGCCGGTTTTACATCACTTGTTGTTTTGATCACTTTCTTTGGCGGCATACAATTACTTTCTATCGGTATTATAGGTGAATATATCGGTAGAATTTTTAACGAAACAAAAAATAGACCACTATATATAGTAAAAAATATAAAGCATTCTATTTTTTTTAAATAAGCCATAAGTAATAAATTAATAAAAGTATAAATTTTATATTCTATAATCTGGATAATTTAGAATGACAATAGCTGAAAAGTATTGGTTTGTCGGCGCCTTCTTAGTTTATTTCATAGCAGCATGGTTTAGTGTCGGGCATTATCATGATGACGAGTACTATCAAATACTAGATTTCGCTGCCTATAAGCTAGGCTTTCAGATGCAAAATAGTCTCATGTGGGAACATGAGTCGGCTGTAAGGAGCGGTTTGCAGCCTTTTATTGCATTCATAGTTGCTAAGCTTTCGATGTTCGCAAATGTAACATCCCCTTTTATCTGGGCATTCTATCTTCGCTTACTAACTTTAATTGTTTCATTTTTAGCTTTATTTGCTTTTTTTAAAGTTATTAAAGAAGAAAACAGTGTAGATAGATATTTTCCTTGGGTTCTCTTTTTTCTATTATTTTCATGGATACAAATCTTTGTAAATATTCGTTTTTCCTCTGAAGGGTGGTCTTCCTCACTATTTCTTCTTTCATATGCAATTTATTTTTCAAACCAATCATCATATGTAAAAAAATATTTTTTCGTCGGACTTTTTCTGGGTCTCGCATTCCTATTCAGATTTCAAACCGGATTCCTAATTTTGGGACTCGGACTTTGGATAATATTTCACAGAAAAGAAAAAATAAGGGAGTATATTATTCTTTCACTTGGTTTTATGTGCGCAATACTTCTCGGTTTAATTGTTGATTACTGGTTTTATGAAAAATTTACAATTAGTTTCTTGAATTATTTTTCATGGCACATAATTGATGGTTCAATAGATCATATTGTTGAACCATGGTGGTTTTATATTTATTATTCTATGGTTCAGCTTGTCCCACCTATTACTTTTTTAGTTCCATTTACTATTCTTATTTTCTGGTTTTTGTTCCCAAGGCATCCTATAACATGGATAACCATTCCTTTTATCTTATTTCATCATTATTTTGGCCATAAAGAAATGAGATATTTATTCCCAATTTTGCCTTTCATTCCAATAATTTTTTCGATGGCTATTATAAAATTAATAAATTACTTTGAATTTTTAAAGAAAAATATGTTTGAGAATTTCTTAAAATTTCTTTTATGTATATCTTTTCTATTGAACATCCCATTAGTATTTTTAACTATGAGTTTGCCAGCTAGCAAGGAGGTAGCTCTTTGGCAAAATTGTTTTTCGGAGCATATGCCAGATAATTCAATTTTACTTGTTTATGATCCTGATAACTCAGGCTCATCAACAGGCGAATTAGAATTAGATTTTTACAATCAAAGAAATATACCGATCCTTTCTGTTAAGGATGAGACTGAAATAAGTAAAAAATTAATAGAATTTCCTGATAGAAAATTATTTTATGCTTCAAGAAAAAAAGGAAGGGCATCAATGCTTGTTATTAATGAAATTAAAAGTGAACTCGTATGTCAAGCATTGCCAGACTGGCTTTTGAAAATTAATATTAATAATTGGACATCAAGAGCAAGTATATGGCAGATTTGGGGAATTAAATGACATTTATATCTTTTTATTTGAATTGAACCTTCTCTCGTCCATTATTTTCAATTACCTTTCCGACCTTCCATGCAGTTTCATTATTATTAGAGAGAAAATTGATAGTTTTATCTACATCTTTGTGATTCACACATAATACTAAGCCAATACCACAGTTAAAAGTTCTAAACATTTCATTTTGATTTATATTGCCTTGCTCGGATAACCAATTAAATATAGGAGGCATATTCCATGTGCCAGTGTCTATCGTAACCGACATGTTTTTTGGCATTGTTCTTGGGATATTTTCAATTATACCGCCACCCGTTATATGAGCTATAGATTTAATCTTTATTTTTTGTATTAAATCGAGAATTGTCTTTGTGTATATACGAGTTGGAGTTAATAAATGATCTAAAAGTTTTTTTTCATCAATAACTTGAGATAAGTCTGCTTTCGTATCTTTCAGTATTTTTCTAATTAAAGAGTAGCCATTTGAATGAAATCCATCTGATCCGACAGCAATAAGAACATCATCCTCAATCACGTCCTCACCTGTAATCATTTTTTCTTTTTCAACAACACCAACACAAAAACCAGCCAAGTCATAATCTTTTGGTTTGTACATGCCCGGCATCTCGGCAGTTTCCCCACCTATTAAAATACAGTCAGCAATAGAGCAGCCAGTTTTTATACCCTTAATAACAGTTTCAGCGGTGTCTACATTCAGTTTTGAACAGGCGTAATAGTCAAGAAAAAACAGTGGTTTTGCGCCTTGTACAATTATGTCGTTTACGCACATGGCAACAAGATCTATACCGACTGTCTCATGCACATCATTTTCAATCGCTACTTTGATTTTTGTGCCAACTCCATCGGTTCCAGATACAAGCACAGGTTTTTTATAGCCCAACTCGCTGAGGTCAAATAATCCTCCAAAACCACCAAGTTTGCCAATTGCACCTTTTTGATTATTGTTTACTATTTTTTTCAGCCTTGACACTAACTCGTCTCCTTTCTCAATACTGACTCCGGCGTCCTTGTAGCTCGTCTCTTTGTTTGTGTTATCGGTCATAGGGGTATGTTATCGATGTCAGTTATTAACCGCAATCCTTGACTTAACCCCAAGTCTTCAATAGCGTATTCTCTATGAAATCCCTTATATTATATTTCCTCTATTTTTTGATACTTTTTTTTCAGCCTGCATCTGCAATGAGAGTATCTGGGCTTTATCAGGCAACTATTACTGTTAGTGATGAATCTGAATCCAAACGACGTGTCGCTTTGAAACAAGCCTTGGGTAAAGTATTGGTTAAGGTAACTGGAGATCGAAATATCAATAACAGCACCACTGCAAACTTACTACATCAGCGTTCAGAGCAGTTTGTTCAACAGTACCGTTATAATCAAAACACTAACGAGTGGGGCCAAGATAAGTCAGCTACTGAATTATGGGTTCAATTCGACGAGAATGCATTGGATGCCGCACTAAAAACATACGGGGTGAATGTTTGGGGTAAAGAACGTCCATCAATTCTAGTGTGGTTAGTTTGTCAGAATGATAAGAATAGGTATTTTGCCAGCTTAGAAAATAGCTCCGAGTATTTGAATATTTTGGAAAAACGAGCTGCCGCTAGAGGCATTAGGTTATTATTTCCTTTACTTGATCTTCAAGACACATCTCAAATTTCTGTAACAGATGTATGGGGAAGTTTTATGGAACCTATAATAAAGGCTTCTAATCGTTATCAGCCAGATGCAATATTAGCAGGAAAATTTTCACAGATTTTACCAGCTTTGTGGGAATCAAATTGGGCTGTTTATATGAATGAAGAAGTCATAAGCTGGACGACTCAAAGCGAAATTGCTGATATTGCATTAGAAGAGGGTATCGATGAGCTTATTGATAAACTTGTATCTCAATATTCAAATATAGAAAAGCAGGATTATAAAGCTGTAGATATATCGATTAGTAATATTGATAGTTTAGATAGATATGCTCAAGCTATTTTATATCTAAAATCCTTGAAATCTGTAACAAAGGTAAGTGTTAAAAGAATCTCATTAAACTATGTAGTCTTTGAGTTGATTGGAGATCAAGGAATAGAGGGAATTCAACAAGCTATTTCACTTGGAAAAAAATTACAATTTGTTGAGGGAAGCGATGATATAGAATATCGCTTATTACCATAATGAATGTAAAAATAAGTGATACACAAAAAATATTATTTTTAGTATCAGCTGTAATATTTTTCTACATTGTATATATTCTAGCGCCAATTTTAACGCCCTTTCTAGTAGCTGGCGTTTTTGCATATTTAGGTGATCCAATTGTTGATAAATTGGAAGATCTGAGATTTACAAGAACAGCTTCAGTCTTTGTGGTTTTTTTAATTTTCATAATTCTTATATTGTCTTTTGTATTTATTATATTCCCACTAATTCAAAATCAAATTAGTCATCTATTAAAAAAAATTCCAAGCATAATTGATTGGATTTATATAGAGGTTTCTCCATGGTTATCACAGAATTTTAGTTTGGAATCCAATGCTATTAATCTTGATAATATTAAGCAATCATTAATTCAGCACTGGGAATCTTTTGGGAGCTTTTTCGGAACTTTTTTACTAAAGATATTTTCATCTGCTCAGCTTTTAATTATCTGGCTAAGTTATGCGTTACTAATACCAATTGTTACATTCTATTTATTGAGAGATTGGGACATTTTAATTACAAAAATAAGTCAATTAATTCCTAGAAAGCATATATCAGTAATAACGAAATTATCATATGAGTGCAATGCTGTATTAGCAGAATTTTTTAGAGGACAGCTTATTGTTATAAGCGTACAGAGTGTATTCTATAGTTCGGCTCTATGGTTTATTGGATTGGAATTTTCACTTTTGATTGGTTTAATTGCTGGGATTGTCAGTTTCATCCCATATCTTGGTGTTTTGGTTGGCATTGTAATTGCCAGTATTGCAGCATTTCTACAGTTCCATGAAATTTTACCAGTTATTTACGTATTTATTGTTTTTGGCGCTGGGCAGATTCTAGAGGGCATGATCCTAACCCCGCTTTTAATAGGCGAACGAATCGGTTTGCATCCTATCGCAGTTATCTTTGCAGTGATGGCGGGAGCGCAATTGCTTGGACTATTCGGTATGATTATCGCGTTACCAGTTGCGGCTATTATTTTAGTTCTTTTAAAATATTATCATGAGCAATATTTGAAAAGCGATTTATATAATTTATGAAATTAAAATACCCTTCATTGACTCAAATACCTTTCAAATTTGATAACTTTAAAAAAAGAGATTTTGATTCTTTTTTTCAGGGAGAAAATAAAGATTTATTATATTTTTTAAATACCATGATAAAAACAAGAAGTAATAATTCTATTTATATATGGGGCCCACAAGGAACAGGAAAAACTCATCTACTTCAAGCAGCATGCAAACAAGCTAATGAAATGGATTGGCACGTTACATATATACCGCTTGAACAATACAGAGATTTTAGTATTGATATATTGGATGGTTTGGGAAAGTTAGATCTTGTTTGTATAGATGATCTTGAATTCATAATAGATAATATAGAATGGCAGCAGCGTGTAACTTTGCTCTTCAATGAAATTCGTGATAATAAAAATTCAATTATAATAAGTTCAAAAATTTCTCCAAATAATATAAAAATTGATCTAGATGATCTCAAATCTAGGTTAGTATGGGGGCATGTATTTAAGATTAAAGCAGCAGATGACGAATTAAAAATTAAAATATTAAAAAAAGAGGCGAACGAGCGTTCTTTTAATCTTAATGATGATGTTGTGGAATTTCTTATACGTCGTTCTAATAGAGACTTAACCTCATTAATTGAAATTCTTGATGAAATTGACCGTTCGTCTCTTGCTGCTAAAAGGAAAATAACCGTTCCTTTTGTGAAAGAATTAATTAGCTAATTTTTTTGATATTTCTGCCAATCTTTTTCCACTAGCGATACAAAGTCGTTTTTCATTTTTACTGATAGGAAGTTTATTGCTATCACCAGCCACATGAGTGGCTCCATAGGGAGTGCCGCCCCCTTCATTCGAGAATAAACCTGATTCAGTATAAGGAATTCCGACTATCAACATTCCATGATGTATTAAAGGTAACATCATCGATATCAATGTTGTCTCTTGACCTCCATGCAGGCTCCCTGTTGAGCTGAAAACAGATGCTGGTTTTCCAACAAGTTCACCTGATATCCATGTATCAGATGTTGAATCTATGAAATTTTTAAGAGGTGCTGCCATATTTCCAAATCTTGTTGGGCTTCCTAATGCAAGACCATCGCACTTAACTAAATCATTGTATGAGACATATGGCGGGCCGTTCTCAGGTATTGCTATCTGAACATCTTTTTGTTGTGATGATATTTTTGGAACAGTACGAAGAATTGCCTCACAGTTTTCAACTGACTCAACACCTCTCGAGATATATTGCGCCATTTCTGCAACGCTTCCACCACTACTGTAATAGAGAATTAAAATCTGGGTCATTTTTATATTATTTCTAATATTAATTCTGGGGGTCGACCAACAATTGCTTGAGTACCAGATATCACAATTGGGCGTTCAATTAATATAGGATGTTTTACCATCGCATTGATTAATAATTGCTTATTATTTATGTGTTTTTCGAGCTCAAGTTTTTTAAAAATATCCTCACCTTTACGCATTATATCAATTGGATTCATATCAAGCTTTTTTAGAATATTTTCGATATCTTTTTTATCAAGCGGAGTTTTAAGATACTCTATTATTTCTACCTCAACTCCATTTTCACGTAGTATATCTAAAGCCTTTCTTGATTTAGAACACCGTGTGTTATGAAAAATTTTAACTTTCATGGTCGCTCCAATATAAAATCACTATTTCTTATATTATACTTAACCATGATGATGCTTCATATTAAAAATTTTATAGGAAAAATTATTCTTCTTTTTAAACTTGTTATCACAAAGGCACTGTATATCTTTCATCACTTTTATTCAGCAAAAGGTTTGCAAGTAGCGTCATCACTTGCGTTTACATCCTTGCTCTCATTAGTTCCGCTTTTAACGGTAACATTTGTACTTTTAAGTAAAATCTCACTATTTGAAGACTTTTCGTTGTTGATACAAGATTTTATTTTTGCTAATTTTGTTCCCGAATTTGGCCAAGTTGTTCAGCAATACATATTTTTATTTTCAGGAAAAGCATCGGAGCTTACAATCAGTGGTGGTCTCATGCTATTTTTGGTTGCTTTGATGTTGTTAGCCACTATTGACAATACTTTTAATCAAATATGGGGTATAAAAAAATCACGGCATCCTTTAAAACGTATATTTATTTATTTTTCACTTCTGTTATTAGGACCATTATTAATTGGTATAGGAATTGCTTCAACAACATATTTGTTATCTTTAGAAATTATAGCTAATGTTGATACAGTGTTTAATATAAAAAAATATGCATTGAGTTGCCTACCATTTTTAACTACATTCGTTACATTTATTTTATTATATATACTTGTGCCGTATTGCTATGTTTCAAAAAGAAATGCCATATTTGCTGGCATACTTTGCACAATGTTGTTTGAGTTAGCCAAGCATGGTTTTGGAGTTTATATTAAAGAAATGCCAAGCTATGAAAATATTTATGGTGCATTAGCTGTAATACCATTATTTTTTATTTGGATATATATTTCATGGGTGATTATCTTATTTGGAGCCCATATTACGTATTGTCTATCTTCGTCTAAATTTACTTCAAAATAGAAAAATATAGAGAGAATTTGAAAATGAATCAACGGGCGATCAACTGTTTTATTACCGGGAGAGTCCAAGGCGTTGGTTTTAGAATGGCAACAAGCAAAAAGTCTGAGTCACTTGGAATTACTGGTTGGGTTAGAAATCTCGATGATGGTCGAGTAGAAGTTTATGCATGTGGTAATAAAGCGATGTTGGGTGAATTTCGTAAGTGGTTGGGGCATGGCCCAAGTATGGCAAAAGTTATAAATGTCGAGTGCGCTGCTGCTGATTATAGTGAAACTAAAGATTTTTCTATACGTTAAAAACTACTAGTTTTTTCTTTTATGAATGCTATAGCTTTCTCAATTTTAATATTTTTATTTTCATTGATTGTCCTTGCTTTGTATTCTATCTCTCCCGAATCTAAACCTTTTTCACTAAACACAAATCGGTGAGGCACTCCTATTAACTCCATATCAGAGAACATTACCCCAGGTCTTTCGTTTCTGTCATCAAGTATAACTTCAATATTATTATCTAAAAGTTTTTTGTATAGCGAAATTACAGCCTCGCGTAAACGGACAGATTTATGCATATTTACAGGGATTAGAGCGAGTTGATATGGCGCCATGGCGATGGGCCAAATAATACCTTTTTCATCGTTATTTTGTTCAATTGCAGCAGCTACGATGCGAGAAACGCCAATACCATAACAACCCATTGTTAGAGTAATTGATTTTCCATGTTCATCGAGACAATTTGTTTTCATGCACTTACTATATTTTTCCCCTAGTTGAAAAATATGACCAACCTCTATTCCACGCGCTGATTCTAATTTATGTGCTTCTTCCCCTAAATCTATCAAGGCTCTCTCTAGATTAGAGGCGTAATCACTATTTTTTGAAAATACAATTTGGTCCTCACCTGATTCTGCTAATACATGGAATTCATGTGATTTGTCTCCGCCGATGTTGCCAGAGTCAGCAATAACAGCGCGAAAATTGAGTCCTAAACGATTAAATATTTTTGTATAGGTCGAGTACATTTTTTCATATGTTTCTTCAAGTGACTGATCGTTAAGATGGAAAGAATAGGCATCTTTCATTAAAAACTCTCGGGAACGCATAATTCCAAAGCGCGGGCGTATTTCGTCTCTAAATTTCGTTTGTATTTGATATAAAATCAAAGGGAGTTGTTTGTAGCTTCTTACCTCTCTTCTCACTAAATCTGTAATAACTTCCTCATGGGTTGGTCCAAAGCAAAATTCGCGTTTATGACGGTCATTGATTCTCAGTAATTCAGGTCCGTATTGATCCCAACGTTCAGATTCACGCCATAGTTCAGCCGGTTGAATTGCCGGCATTAATATTTCTTGAGCACCAGAATTATTCATTTCTTCCCGGATAACCGCTTCAACTTTTTTTAATACTCGGTAACCAAGCGGCAGCCAAGTATATATGCCAGCAGCCAGCTGCCGAATCATGCCCGCTCGCAACATAAGTTTATGACTTATTATTTCAGCATCTGCTGGAGCCTCTCGTAATGTAGCTGTTAATAGTTGTGATAATTTCATATCTAGAGTTGCGTATATTGCGATTTACAAAACAACTTCCCTATATTGTAGTAATATAATGAATATTATAGACCAGAGAATATAAGCAATATTGTTGTATTTAGGTCATATAATCATACAATATATTATAACATAACTTGACCTAGCCTAAGAATCTCAGTAACTTCCCGCGGTTTCGTCATTATTAATGTATATTTGCAGTCTAAAAAATAATAATTGGTAAAATCTAGTGTCAAAAAATAAAGAAATTTTACGAGGGGCAGAAATTTTTTGTCGAGCACTCAAGGATGAGGGAGTCAAACATTTGTTTGGTTACCCTGGCGGCGCCGTATTGCATATATATGATGCTCTATATAAGCAAAATGATGTAGAACACATACTGGTGCGTCATGAGCAGGGTGCGACACATGCTGCTGATGGTTATGCAAGGGCAACAGGAAAACCAGGTGTTGTTGTTGTGACTTCAGGGCCGGGTGCAACAAATGCTATTACTGGTATTGCAACAGCGCATATGGACTCCATACCGCTTGTTGTTTTTACAGGGCAAGTGCCTAGAAAAATGATTGGCAATGATGCTTTTCAAGAAGTTGATTCAATAGGTATTACAAGACCATGTGTAAAACATAATTTTTTGGTTAAAGACGTAGAGTCTCTAGCTTTAACAATAAAAAAAGCATTTTATGTTGCAACAACTGGTAGGCCAGGTCCTGTTGTCGTGGATATACCAAAAGATGTAACTGCTGATTCTTGTGAATACGAATATCCTAAACAGGTTGATATGAGGTCATACTCTCCTGTTGTTAAGGGGCATCCTGGGCAAATAAAAAAAGCATCTAAATTAATATTGTCTGCAAAGAAGCCCATGATTTACTCTGGAGGAGGCGTGATTCTGAGTGAAGCGAGCAGTGAACTTACTGAGTTTGCACGTATATTGAATTATCCTATTACAAATACACTAATGGGTCTTGGTGCATACCCAGCAACTGATAAACAATTTGTTGGCATGCTTGGAATGCACGGTACATACGAAGCTAATATGGCTATGCATAATTGTGACGTATTAATTGCAATTGGTGCGAGATTCGATGATCGTGTTACTGGCGATCTTGAAAAGTTTTGTCCTTATGCAAAGATTATTCATATTGATGTTGATCCATCATCTATTGCTAAAAATGTTCCCGTTGATATTCCAATTGTTGGCGACGTTAAGCATGTATTAGAGGATTTGAATAAAATTCTAGAAAGTAAAAAAGATGATCTTGATAAAAGTAAAAAAGAACTAAAATCTTGGTGGGAGCAAATACGCCAGTGGGCTTTAATTGATTGTCTCAAATATGACAAAACATCTTCTGTTATTAAGCCACAATATGTTGTTGAAAAGTTATGGGAATTAACCAATGGTGATGCCTATGTAACCTCAGATGTTGGTCAACATCAAATGTGGGCGGCACAATTTTATAAATTCGACAAACCCAGACGATGGATTAATTCTGGCGGTCTTGGCACTATGGGGTTTGGTCTTCCATCTGCCATGGGAGTAAAGCTAGCTTTTCCTGAAGAGACCGTCGCTTGTATAACAGGCGAGGCAAGCTTGGTCATGTGTATTCAGGAATTATCAACTTGTTTGCAATATGGAACACCAATAAAAATTATTAATCTTAATAATAGATACATGGGCATGGTTAGGCAATGGCAAGAATTTTTTTACTCTGGCCGTTACTCACATTCTTATATGGAGGCGTTACCTGATTTTGTAAAGATAGCAGAGAGTTATGGTCATGCCGGAATAAGAGTAGAAAAGAGTAGTGATGTGGAGGGTGCTTTAAGAGAAGCATTATTGATGAAGGATAAAACAGTAATTATGGATTTTATTACTGATCAAACTGAAAATGTTTACCCAATGATTGCTTCTGATAAAGGACATCATGAAATGCATTTATCACCGGAAAGGGAACTTGCATAGTTATGAGGCATATAATCTCGCTGCTTCTTGAGAATGAGGCTGGCTCACTTTCACGAGTTTCAGGTTTATTTTCCGCTCGTGCTTTTAATATTGAATCTTTATCCGTGGCGCCAACTGAAGATCCAACTATGTCACGTCTAACACTAGTAACAACTGGATCCGATGCTATAGTTGAGCAAATAACAAAACAGCTAAACAAATTAGTTGATGTTATTAAAGTGGTTGATCTGAATGATTATGATCATATCGAAAGAGAACTAATGTTGGCAAAATTAGTAGCACACAAAGAGGATGATCACGATTTAATAAAACGAGTAATTGAAACATTTAAAGCTCGTATCATTGATGTAAATGAGAATTTATATACAATCGAAATTACTGACACAGGTAAGAAAATAGATGCTTTTTTAACTGCACTAGATGATCAATTTATATTAGAGGTTGTACGTACTGGTGCAACAGCTATTTTGCTTGGCGAAAAGATAATAATGTCCTAAAGTACGATCAATCAATTAAATAATTTAATGAGAGAAGTTATATGAATATTTATTATGATAAAGATGCTAATTTACAAATTATAAAAGAAAAAAAAGTAGCAATAATTGGCTATGGATCTCAAGGACATGCACATGCTAATAATCTTAAAGATTCTGGTGTAGATGTTTGTGTTGGTTTACGCGCGGGGTCATCTTCGATAGAAAAGGCAAAGTCTGCAGGATTAAATGTAGAATCAATTGCCGAAGCTGTATCTAGCGCAGACGTCGTTATGTTGTTGGCTCCTGATGAGCATCAGGCTGAATTATACAAAAGTGAAATAGAGCCAAATATTAAAAATAGTGCTACTTTGGCATTCGCACATGGCTTCAATATTCATTTTAAACAAATTATTCCGCGGGATGATCTTGATGTCATAATGGTTGCTCCAAAAGGCCCTGGACACTTAGTTCGCGCTACTTATGCTAGTGGTGGCGGTGTTCCATCACTAATCGCTATTTTTCAAGATGCATCTGGTTCAGCTAAAGAGTTATCTTTGTCCTATGCATCAGCTAATGGAGGAGGCCGAGCAGCAATAATAGAAACCACATTTAAGGAAGAGACAGAAACAGATTTATTTGGCGAACAAGCTGTTTTATGCGGTGGAATAACATCTCTTATACAGACTGGTTATGAGACCTTGGTTGAGGCAGGGTATGCTCCGGAGATGGCGTATTTTGAATGTTTACATGAAACAAAATTAATTGTTGATTTAATTTACGAGGGTGGAATAGCAAATATGCGATATTCAATTTCTAATACCGCTGAATATGGAGATTTTACCCGTGGGCCACGAGTAATTACGGAGGAAACAAAAGAGGTGATGAAAAAAATCTTATCAGAAATTCAAAGCGGTGAATTCGCACGTGAGTTTATTTCAGAATATAAAAACGGTGCTTCAGTAATGGATCAAAAAAGAAAGGAAAGTCGTCAACATGGAATTGAAATTATTGGTGAAAAATTACGTTCAATGATGCCGTGGATCGGTGAAAATAAACTAGTAGATGAGAAAAAAAATTAATAAAATATAAATCAAGTATATTTCCATATTCAAGTAAATGCCAAGTAATCAATATCCTTCTATAGCAAAAGAAGCTTGGCCAATTTTAGTTATTATATTTGGCATTCTTTGTTTTTTATATTTTTCATCATCATCATCATTAACACTCTCATTATCTTTTATTCTTTTTTTATTTGCTATTTATCTTTTTCGTGATCCTTTTCGAGATATACCATCACAACCTCTGGCTGTGGTAAGCCCCGTTCATGGGATTGTAACAAAAGTTGGTTTTGCCAAAGAGATGCGTTTGAATACCAATACCATCCGTATTCGAGTTGTGATGCGTTTTAATGATATCTATTCCTTGAGAAGTCCTATTGAAGGGAAGATTATCGAGCAATGGTACAACCGATCTTCAAATAATAAATTACATAGACATTTCGACTTCCAAGTTCGATCAGATGAGGGCGATGATATTGTAACTGCAATTAGATTTAAGAATTTCATGCGAAAATCTCACATCTATTTAAACTCAGGAGAGAGAATTGGACAAGGGCAGCGGTGCGGCTATCTTACTTTTGGCGGTGTAGTTGATATTTTCTTGCCGCTTGAATCAAAAATCTTTGTAGAAGTCGGACAGCAGATAGATTCAGGCAGGACAGTATTAGCCGAATTAATACATTCTAAGCCACTCAGCTCCGTGAAAGATTAGAAATATTAATTAAGTTTTTTCCTTTCCTTGTTTAAGTTAATAAGTTTCAAGAGTAAACTTGGTTCCATACAATTTTCGACAAGTGGTACCAAGAACAGTGACAAGACTAAGACGTGGAATTTATTTACTGCCTAATTTACTAACAACAGGGGCCTTGTTCTCTGGGTTTTATTCAATTGTGGCGGCGATGAATCAGCAATTTGAATCAGCTGCTATCGCGATTTTTATTGCGATGATACTTGATGGAATGGATGGTCGAATTGCCAGATTAACAAACACACAAAGTGCATTTGGAATGCAATACGATAGCTTGTCAGATATGATTTCGTTTGGATTAGCACCATCTTTGGTAATATATAAGTGGGCATTATTTAGTATGGGAAAATTTGGCTGGCTGGCCGCTTTTGTTTATACGGTGTGTGCATGTTTAAGATTAGCTCGATTTAATACTCAGGCCACAAGTGTTGATAAACGTTTTTTTCAAGGTTTGCCAAGCCCAGGAGCAGCAGCTGTTATAGGAGGGCTGGTTTGGTCAGGAACAAATCACAGTTTTTATAATGTGCCAACAATTCAGCTTATGTGTTTTTTGATTACTGTAGTTATGGGATTATTGATGGTTAGCAATATTAGATATCATAGTTTTAAAGAATTCGATCTTAAGAATCGTATCCCCTTTGTGACTTTTCTTATTATCGTTCCTGTTTTTTTTCTAATAGCAGTTGAAACTGCACTAGTTCTTTTTTTATTGGCCATGATATATGCCGTTTCTGGACCAGTTATGACTTTAATTTTATTGAGAAAACATCGGGCAGCTAGAAAAGATGCAAGATAATTTAATAATTTTTGATACAACTTTGCGTGATGGGGAACAAAGCCCCGGTGCTTCAATGACAAAAGAAGAAAAACTTCGTATCGCTAAAGCACTAGAGAAAATGAGAGTTGATATAATAGAAGCTGGATTTCCAATTGCAAGCCCCGGAGATTTTGAGGCCGTTAAAGCAGTATCGGGCATGATCAAAGATAGTACAATTTGTGGTTTAGCTAGAGCGTTATATAAAGATATAGATTGTGCTGCAGAAGCACTTGAACCAGCAAAATCTTCACGCATTCATACTTTTATAGCAACGTCTCCGATACATATGCGTGACAAATTACGAATGGAGCCCAAAGAAGTTATTGATAGCGCAATAAAAGCTGTGCAAAGAGCAAGTAAATATACTGATAATATCGAATTCTCACCAGAAGATGCAGGTCGTTCTGATTTTGATTTTCTATGTAAAATTATTGAGGCCGTAATTAATGTTGGTGCAAAAACGATAAATATACCTGATACAGTAGGCTATAATTTGCCACAGCATTTTGGGGAGTTGATTGGGAATTTAATTAAGAATATACCAAATTCTGATAAGGCTGTATTTTCTGTGCATTGTCATAATGACTTAGGCCTTGCAGTTGGAAATTCCTTGGCGGCTATTATAAATGGAGCAAGGCAAGTTGAGTGCACTATTAATGGTTTAGGAGAACGTGCTGGAAATGCTGCACTCGAAGAAATTGTAATGACAGTAAAAACACGAAAGGATGTATTTACATGTGATACAAAATTAGATACTAGTCAAATTGTTCATTGTTCAAGACTCGTATCAACTATCACAGGTTTTCCAGTCCAACCTAATAAAGCAATTGTTGGCGCTAATGCTTTTGCACATGAATCTGGTATTCATCAAGATGGTGTTCTCAAAAGTCGTGAGACATACGAAATAATGCGAGCTGAAGATGTTGGTTGGAACGCTAATAAGATGGTTTTAGGCAAACATTCAGGACGTAATGCTTTTCGTTCAAGATTAGAGGAGCTTGGTATTACCTTCGAAAATGAGGAGGAATTAAATAAAATTTTTTCTCAGTTTAAAGAGTTAGCCGATAAAAAACACGAAGTTTACGATGAAGACTTACAGGCATTGGTAAGCGATACGGTTCAAGGCAGAGAGGAGAGAATTAAACTTCTTTCACTTAAAGTTGGTAGTGAAACAGGAGTCATGCCTGAAGCAGAGGTCGTTCTAAAAATTGATGGGCAACAAAAGTCAGCCAATGCCAAGGGAGGCGGTCCTGTAGACGCTACTTACAAAGCTATTGAGGAAATGGTAAAGAGCGGGTGTAATTTGCAACTATATTCAGTCAATAACATAACAGATGGAACTGATTCACAAGGTGAAGTGACAGTTCGCATCGATAAAGAGGGAAGAATAGTCAATGGTTTAGGGGCGGATACTGATATTGTTATCGCGTCTGCAAAAGCATATATTAATGCATTGAATAAAGTTTTAGACAAACGTCAACGTGAGCATCCGCAGCAAATTTAATATGGCGCATGGACAAAGAACTCCAACAAAAATATTTAAATGAGATTGGTATAGTAGTCTGGCAAGAACGTAATTTTGAAAATTTAGGGAACTTAGATAGACCACAAATATCCCCAAAAGATTCTATCAATCGCAAAGAGTTATTAAACAAGAATCACAATCAAGATTTACTAGACCTACAAGAGCAAGTTAAAACATGTAAAGAGTGCGCCTTACATCAATCAAGAACACAAACAGTTTTTGGAGCAGGTAACACACAGTCAGATTGGTTTATTATTGGTGAAGCACCTGGTTCTGAGGAGGATGTTAAAGGCGAGCCTTTTGTTGGTCGTGCAGGTCAGTTGCTGAACTCAATGTTATTAGCTATGGGTTTACCAAGAAATGAAATATTTATTGCAAATATACTAAAATGTAGACCTCCAAATAACCGCGATCCAAAAACAGACGAAGTTGATGCTTGTAGGAAATATTTAAAAAGGCAACTTGAATTGATAAAACCAAAAATAATTTTAGCACTTGGGCGTATAGCAGCACAAAATTTACTTAAGTCAGATATACCAATTGGTAAAATGAGAGGTAATTCTTATTTATACCCAAATAGTAATTTGCCTGTAGTTGTAACCTATCACCCCGCATATTTGTTACGTTCTCCTCGTGAGAAACGTAAGGTATGGGGTGATTTAAAATTTGCTATGCAAAAATATAAGGAATTAATATGAGTGCAGTTGTTAAAAAACCAGATATATTAATTCGACCAATGTCAGAGTGTGACATTACTTTTATTATTGACATTGAGAATTGTGCTTATGAATTTCCGTGGAATAAAACAATATTTCATGATTGTCTACAAGCTGGCTATAGTGGATGGGTAATAGAGTATGAAAAAAATTTAGTTGGATATGGAGTCATGTTGATTAGTTCAGATGAATCGCATATTTTGAATTTATGCGTACACCCAGATTATCAATCAATTGGATTAGGCAAGCAGTTACTAAAACACTTTTTGGAACTTGCAAAAACTCATAATATAAGCAGAATATTTTTAGAGACTAGACCAACAAATTTTAAGGCTATTAAACTCTATCTTGATCTAGGATTTAATGAAATAGGTAGGCGTAGAAACTATTATCCAACTAAAATAGGACGTGAAGATGCACTGGTGTTAGCAAAAACATTATTAGCAGAAGAGATGTAGTTTACAACTAGATATGAAAGAAAAAAATATTAAAAATATGCTGAGTTTACCAACAATAGAGGCCTTTGTTGGTAATACACCACTTGTTAAGTTACAACGTATTCCCAAAAAATCTAGTAATGTCATATTGGGTAAACTTGAGGGTAATAATCCTGCAGGGTCAGTGAAGGATCGGCCGGCTTTAAGCATGATCAAGCATGCCGAGGCACGCGGTGAAATAAAACCGGGGGATACGCTTATAGAGGCGACTAGTGGTAATACTGGTATTGCTCTAGCAATGGCCGCGGCAATACGTGGCTATCGTATGATATTAGTCATGCCAGAAAATATGAGTATCGAACGTCGAGCAGTAATGAAAGCATTTGGCGCTGATATCATCCTTACATCTAGTGATGGAAGTATGGAAGAGGCAATAGATGTTTCTCGTGAGATGGAAGCTAGCGGGAAAGGGAGAATTTTGGATCAATTTGGAAATCTGGATAATCCGCTTGCTCATTACGAAGGAACGGGCCCTGAGATATGGAGGGATACAGATGGTAAAGTAACTCACTTTGTTAGTGCAATGGGCACTACGGGAACAATAATGGGTACCTCACGTTTTTTGAAAGAAAAAAATCCTAATATAAAAATTATTGGGGTACAACCCGAAGACGGTGCTCGTATCCCAGGAATTAGGCGCTGGCCTAAAGAATATATGCCAAAAATATTTGAGCCTATCAGAGTGGATCAGATCATTGATGTATCACAAGACCTAGCTGAAAAAACTACCATAGAATTGGGAGCTAAGGAGGGTATATTTGCCGGAATATCTTCAGGCGGTTCAGTTGCTGCAGCGTTGCAAATTTCAAAAGAAGTTGAAAATGCGGTCATTGTTTCAATTATTTGTGATCGCGGCGATCGTTATCTTTCTACAAATGTTTTTTCCTAGATATTGTTTTTTGGAGATTTTCATAGAATGAATATTCTCGTATTTGATATCGAAACAATTCCAGATATTAATTCAGGTAAAACAATTTTCAATCTACAGGGTTTAAATGATAAAGATGTATCCGATGTTATGTTTAACCAGCGTTATCAAAAAAGTAATGGTAAGACAGAATTCCTACAACATTATTTGCATAAAATTGTTGCAATATCAGTGCTATTAAAAACAAATGATAAATTAAGCGTGTGGTCACTAGGCCAAAAAGATTCAACAGAATCAGAATTATTAGTGCGTTTTTTTGAGGGAATTGAACGATATACACCGACTCTTGTTTCTTGGAATGGGAGTGGTTTTGATTTACCCGTAATACATTATCGTTCGTTAATTCATGGAGTCAGTGCAGAGCGTTATTGGGAAAATGGAGATGGAGATCAATCCTTTCGTTGGAATAATTATTTAAGTCGTTTTCACAGTAGACACACTGATTTAATGGATGTTTTGTCAGGCTATACCGTATCAGCAAAGGCTCCTTTGAATGAAATTGCAAGCATTTTAGGTTTCCCTGGAAAAATGGATATGAGCGGCGGTCAGGTGTGGGATTATTATTTAGCTAATGATATAGAAACCATTCGTAATTATTGTGAAACTGATGCACTTAATACTTATTTAGTATATTTAAGATATCAACTTATACGCGGCAAATTAAATGATAATTTATATTTGGACGAATGCGAGAAGGTTAAAGAAATGTTGTTGAATGAAAGCAAAATGCATCTAAAAAAATTCCTTAAAGTATGGCAAAAAGATAAGTAAGTAAATATTTTAATCCACGTTAATATTCTCTAGTATATGTAAGTATGAAAATAGGAGTTTTTAAGACCAATATTTTTTTAATTATATTGGTTCTACTCATACAATTTTTTATTTATGGCTGTAAAGAGTCAGATAGAAATACTATTGCGATGGGTTTGAACGCATCTCCAATAAACTTAGACCCACGTTATGTGACCGATGCTATTTCTTATCGAATTTCGAGACTCATATATATGAGTCTTGTCGACTTTAATGAGAGTTTTCATGTGATACCTGAATTAGCAACTTGGGAAAAGTTATCACCAACTCATTATAGATTTATATTAGGCGAAAAGTTTAGAGAGTTTCACAATGGCTCCCTATTAACTTCGAAGGATGTTAAGGCGACATATCAATCAGTATTGGATTCAGAAATTTCTTCTCCACACAGAGCTTCTATAGCAATGATAGAATCTATTGAAACTGTAGATCAAAATATAATAGATTTTAAATTATTTTATCCAGATCCCTTTTTTCCTGGGCGTTTAGTAATTGGTATTCTTCCTATGGAATTAATAAATAAAAAACATAATTTTGCAAGAGATCCAATCGGGAGTGGCCCAATGAAAATATTACATTGGGCTAATGATGAAAACCTGAAGCTTCAACGTTTGAGTGACGGTAAAATAATTGAAATGATTACATTAAAAGATCCAGTAGTAAGAGTTTTAAAATTATTGAAAGGCGACATAGATTTAATTCAAGGAAATTTACCCCCCGAAGTTATTGATTGGCTTAGTCGAAAGCAATTAGTTAATGTTGAAAAAAAAATAGGAAATACTTTTACATACCTCGGATTCAATCTTGAAGATCCAATTACAAAAAATCTTTTAGTTCGAAAAGCCATCGCACACGCCATTGATAGAGAATCTATAATAAAATATGTTATGAAATCATCAGCTAGAAAAGCTGGTTCCTTGTTACCCCCTGAACATTGGGCAGGGCATTCTGCTTTAACGGGAATTGAATATAATCCCGAAAAATCTAAAATGTTACTCAAGCAGGCTGGCTATGGCGATCCATCTTCTTTAAAGTTAGTATACAAAATTTCGAATGACCCTTTTCGGCTTCGTCTTGCGACTATAATTCAACAGCAGTTGAAATCTGTGGGGATCAAAGTCGAAATTCGTAGTTATGATTGGGGTACATTTTATGGTGATATTAAAAATGGAAGGTTTCAGATGTATAGTTTGTCTTGGGTTGGATTAAAAATGCCAGATATTTTTTATTATATATTTCATAGCAAATCTATTCCCCCATATGGTGCAAATCGGGGACGATTTAATGACAGTGAAATTGATGTTATTCTAGAACTAGCCAAAACCGAAACTTCCTTGAGCAAACAGGCACTCCTCTACAAGGACCTTCAGGAAAATTTAATAAAATCGTTACCATATATTCCTTTGTGGTATGAAGATAACGTTTTGATTTCTAAATTTGCGATAGAAGGTTATAAATTGAGAGCAGATGGTAATTTTGATTCACTAATGAGCATAAAAAATAATTAATATCTTTTATGCATATTGAAATATCAATATCAAATCAAGTATTAACTCTTTATAAAAAGAAGAGCATTATCAAACGTTATTCTGTGTCGACTGCAAAAAAAGGGGCTGGGGAAATTATTAATAGTGAATGCACGCCAAGAGGTGAGCACGTTATCGCTGAAAAAATCGGAGAAGGAGCCGAAGAAAATTCTGTTTTTGTTGGAAGAGTGCAAACTGATGAATCATATGATTTACAATTACGTAAATTACAACCTAATCGTGATTGGATACTCACTCGAATATTATGGTTAAAAGGTATAGAGGATGGCAAAAACAAAGGCTCTGGTTTAGATAGTTATGAGAGGTATATCTATATACATGGCTCTCCAGATGATGTTGAGATGGGTAAACCAGGCTCAAAAGGTTGCGTTAGAATGAAAAATAGTGATGTTATAGAGTTATTTGATTTAGTCGAAGTTGGAACTCGGGTAACCATTAGTGAGAAGTAAATAGAAATTAATAAAAAAAATTGTGTATTTTAATTATTTAATTAAACGTTTACTAAGTGCTGTATTTGTATTATTCAGTATTTTAACTTTTGTATTTTTTCTAATTCATATTATTCCAGGTGATCCAGTAGAGGTAATGCTAGGTGAGTCTGCAAGGATTGCTGATAGGGATGCTTTGAGAGCATCTCTCGGTTTAGATCAACCAATTAATCAGCAATGGCTTACTTATATGAACGATTTTTTTCATTATGACCTTGGTAAATCAATTTATTCTAATGAACATGTAACGCACCTACTATCAAAACATATTTTTGCTACATTTTTATTAAGTCTTGCGAGTCTAGCAGTTGCGCTATTAATTGCTGTACCAATTGGAATATATTCTGCGGTATACAAAGGATCGATTTTAGATAAATCAACAATTTTCTTAGCAACACTTGGTATTTCTGTACCAAATTTTGTAATGGGGCCGTTATTAATTTTGATTTTTTCTCTTTGGCTGGGATGGTTACCAGTAAGTGGTAACGATGGGTTAAGTTCATTAGTTTTGCCAGCATTAACATTAGGCTCTGCACTTGCAGCAATTCTATCTAGAATGATTCGTTCTTCAATGTTAGAAACAATGCAACAAGATTACATCCGTTCAGCACGTGCACGCGGTTTATCTGAATTTAAAGTATTAGTATTTCATGCTTTACGTAATGCAGCTTTACCTGTAGTTACTATTTTGGGCATGCAATTTGGAACACTTTTAGCTGGAGCAGTAATCACTGAGACAATATTTTCATGGCCAGGAATAGGCCAACTGATGATTGAATCAATACAAAAAAGAGATTATCCAATAGTTCAAGGATGCGTAATACTTATTAGCTTTACCTATGTTTTAGTGAATCTTATAACTGACTTCATATGTATTTTACTTGATCCAAGAATAGATGCGAACTGATGACTAAGAAATTAAATATATATTTTTTTGTCGTATTATTTTGGCTTTTTTGTGCGCTATTAGGAATACTTAATCCATTTCATGAAAATCAAATTGTATTAAATAAAATTTTACAGGAGCCATCATGGAATAATTGGTGTGGATACGATCATCTAGGTAGATCAATTTGTGAGAGAATTATTCTTGGTGCTAAAACGTCATTTAGTGTTGCAATTATTGTAGTTCTAATTTCTTTCATTGTAGGCACCACTTTAGGTGTAATTGGGGCATGGTTTGGCGGTATTTATGACAAAGTGCTCGTAATATTAATCGATATTTTTATTGCATTTCCTGGGATATTACTGGCAATTGCTTTAGCTGGACTGTTGGGACCAGGGCTCATAAATACGGTTATTGCTCTATCAATTGTTGGCTGGGTTGGATTTTCAAGATTAGCGAGAGTCCAGACATTAAGTATAAAAAATCGTGATCATATTGCTGCAGCACAAGCTCTTGGAACGATGGATTATCGCATTACCCTAAAGCATGTATTGCCATTAATCATGGCGCCATTGATAATTGAAGCCACATTTTCTGTCGCAGGAGTTATTATTGCTGAAGCTGGATTATCTTTTCTTGGTTTAGGCATACAACCACCTGTTGCATCATGGGGGTCAATGATAAAGGATGGTAGTCAATATATGCTTGTTGCACCACACGCGGTCTTGATACCGAGTTTTGCTATTCTTTCGTTGGTGTTGTGCATAAATTTTTTAGGCGATCATATTAGAGATATGTTAGACATTACGGAATCAAAATGAAAAACCTCAAAGTACAGCCGCTAGGACCAATTATGTGTGATCTTAACAGCACTGAGTTGGGTTTTGATGAAATCGAATTATTACAACATCCGCTTATAGGTGGCGTTATTCTCTTTTCTCGTAATTATGAATCACAAGAACAATTATCTGAATTAACACTAAAGATTCACCAATTACGTCGACCATCGCTATTGATAGCCGTTGATCATGAAGGTGGTAGAGTACAGCGTTTCAAAAATGGCTTTAGTCAATTACCGGCTTGTGGTTTGATAGGTAAGTGTGAACCGTTGGCAAAAGCCAAACAATTAGCTGAAAATACTGGCTGGCTTATGGCAATTGAATTATTGTCTGTTGGAGTTGATTTTAGTTTTGCTCCAGTATTAGATATTGGAGGAGAGATAAGTGAAGTTATAGGGGATCGTGCTTTTCACATTGAACCAGATAAAATCTCCAAATTAGCAAATTCTTATATGCTTGGTATGAGAAAAGCTGGCATGTCAGCTGTTGGCAAACATTTCCCAGGGCATGGCTCGGTTATAGAGGATTCGCATATTTCAATTCCACTAGATAATCGTCAATTTGATGATATTCTTTTACAAGATATCATTCCTTTTAAAGCTTTGATTGAAGCTGGAATTCCAGGACTAATGCCGGCACATATTACCTTCCCAGAAATTGACGACAGACCAGCTGGATTTTCCTCTATTTGGTTAAACGAAATACTAAGAAAACAATTAAAATTTAAGGGGACAATTTTCAGTGATGATCTTAGTATGAAGGGGGCAGAGACTGTAGGCGATTACATTGAGAGAACCGCACTTGCGCTTGAAGCTGGTTGTGACATGGCACTGGTATGTAATAACAGAGAAGGCGTTACCTATATATTAGATAACATGGGTAAAATAGGCGATAACAAATCCAGAGAACATTTAGAAAATATGCGAGGTAACTTTAGTTTCACATATCTAGAACTTAAAACTAGAAAAATATGGCAAGAAAAATCGAATCAAATTAATAATTTTTTACATAATTAGAATTAGCTAAAATTCTTTGAATAATTTTAAATTAGGAATATATAAATGAATTTTTTGGAAATGATACAGATTGATAATGCATATTTAGGTAGAGAAGCATGGATAATGGAAGTATTTATTATCGTGTTGATTACAGGTTTCATAAATTGGGTTCAAAAAAAATTACACAACAGAATAATTTCAAAGTTAGAGAAAACAAGAACTTTTTGGGATGATGCTTTTTTTGAAGCTACGAAAAAACCAGTTTCATTTTTAATTTGGATATCAGGTATAGCGTTTGCAGCATATATAGTGGGTAAGAATACAGATTCGGTATTATCTATTGCTGTGTCACCTATATATCAAACTGGTATTCTTTTTACCGTTTGTTGGTTTTTAATAAGGTTTATAAAACTTGTTGAAAAAAATATGATCACGCATAAACGATTATCTGGTGATGATATTGATGAGACTACTGTTGATGCGGTTGCTAAACTATTACGAATATCAGTTATTATTACAGGCGTTTTGGTAGCGTTACAGTCTTTAGGTTACAGTATTTCAGGAGTTTTGGCATTTGGCGGGGTTGGAGGAATAGCAGTAGGTTTTGCTGCCCGCGATCTATTAGCTAATTTTTTTGGAGGCTTAATGATATATATGGATCGTCCTTTTAACGTTGGCGAATGGATACGTTCACCTGATAAGGAAATCGAAGGAACAGTTGAAAAAATTGGATGGAGATTAACGACAATAAGAACATTCGATAAACGTCCATTATATGTCCCAAACTCTTTATTTAATAATATTTCTGTCGAGAATCCATCAAGAATGTTAAACAGAAGAATTAAAGAGACCATTGGTATCCGTTATGATGATCTATCTAAAATGAAAAAAATTATTGATGATGTAAAAAAAATGTTGAAAGAACATCCAGAGATCGATAAGAATAAAACTTTAATTGTAAATTTTAACGAATTTGCTCCTTCTTCTTTAGATTTCTTCGTGTATACATTTACAAAAACAACAGATTGGGTGCATTACCATGAAATAAAACAAGAAATAATGTTAAGTATAATTAATATAATCGAATCTAATGGTGCAGAATGTGCATTTCCAACATCAACTTTACATATTTCTTCTGGTACTGATGCATCAAATGCTCAGTAATTAAAATATTCTATAATAATTTATGCTATGTAAATTTAAAAAAATGCAAGGAATTGGAAATGATTTTGTTTTGATAGATTCGTTTTCTGAACCTTTAGTATTAACTACCGAGCAAATCAAGCATATTGCAAATCGAAATTTTGGAGTTGGTTGCGATCAAGTCTTGTTGCTAGAACCACCAAAGGATGATGAATCTGATGTTTATTATAGAATTTTCAATTCAGATGGCAGTGAAGTAAGTCAATGTGGTAACGGTGCTCGCTGCTCAGCCATATATCTTTATGACAAAGGTTTGGTAAAAAAGCAAAAGATGATAGCAGAGACTAAGAGTGGAAAACTTGTCTTAAAAATAAATAAAGATAATTCTGTAACAGTAAATATGGGAATTCCAAAATTTGAACCGAAGGATATCCCTATAAATTATGAGAAAAAAATGAAAAATTATTCACTAAGATTAAATAGTGAGAATATTGAGTTTGGAGCTGTTTCTATTGGAAATCCACACGCTATAATTTTTGTAGATGATATTGAATTAACATCGATTGAAAAAATAGCAATTAAAATACAACAAGATAAAATTTTTCCTGAAGGGGTAAACGTTAGTTTTGTACAAATATTGGATCGAAAAAAAATCAAACTTCGTGTATTCGAGCGCGGAGTTGGCGAAACACTTTCCTGTGGTAGTGGCGCATGTGCGTCAGTTGTTGTAGCAAGTCAAAGGGGAGGTCTTGAAGAGAATGTTGAAGCTGAATTACGCGGAGGTGTTTTAAAGCTAAGCTGGGCGGGTGAGGGTAAACCAATTTTTATGAATGGCCCTGTATCTACAGTATATGATGGTGAAATTGAATTATGAGTTTAAAGAAGAAAGAAAACCAAGCTGTTGAGAGCCTCTCTGAAATTTCAGTTGTCAATTACCTAAGAAAAAAACGTGATTTTTTTGAAAAAAATTACGAAATACTATCTGAGTTGAAAATCCCACACGAGAGTGGCACAGCTGTTTCACTTATTGAAAAACAGTTGTTTTTGCTTCGTGAAGAAAATCAAAAAATCAATAAACAAATGTGTGAACTAATAGAAATTGCAAGGCAGAATAATGAACTAGCTCTACGAATGCATCAACTAATACTAACTTTAATGGGCGACAACAATCCTAGTGAAACATTCAGCCTGATGTATGAAAGTCTAAAGAAAAATTTTCATGCTGATAAAGCTGTAATTAGATTATTTATAAATCCTGGTAGCATCTATATTTCTACCATAGATGAATTTATCAGAAATGATTCAGATGAAAAATTTTTATTTAATGATGTATTAAAGAAAAAAGTTCCAATGATTAATGCAATAGATGATGAGCAGCAAGTTTTTCTTTTTGGTAAGCATGGCGATAGTATTAAGTCATCCGTCTCGGTTCCATTGCATGGTGCTAATTGGGAGGGAATATTGGCTATTGGAAGTTTTGATTGTGAGCATTTTCAGCCAAATATGGGAATTGAATTACTTTGTAATTTTGGGGAAATATTCAGCTTAATAATAAAACCTTGGTTTGAAGAAACATAATAATGTCTATTCAGTTATCAGATAATCAGTTACTTGAGTCTTTTATAGACACCTTACATCACTTATCTATTCATACTCGAAGTGCATATGTAAGGGATCTAAAGCATTTACAAAAATTTTGTATAAAAGAACATATAATGAAATGGTCTGATTTAAAAAGTCAGCAACTAAGAAATTTTATTGCATATAGACATCGAAATGGTATTTCAGGACGCTCACTACAGCGAAATTTGTCATCAGTGAGAGCTTTCTATCGTTATTTATTAAAGGAAAATAAAATCACTTCTAATCCTGCTGAAGGTATTATAACTCCTAAAATAATTCGAAAATTACCAAAACTGTTAGATGTAGATCAAACCCATCAACTTTTAGATATTAAAAAGGATGACATTTTATCAATACGTGATATAGCGATTATTGAGTTGATCTATTCGTCAGGCTTACGTTTATCGGAAGCAATAGGTTTAGATATTGACGATATAGATTTTTCAGATAAAGTTTTAACAGTGATAGGAAAAGGAAAAAAAACACGCAATATTCCTATAGGAAAATATGCAATTGAAGCAGTTAGTAAATGGCTAAAATATAGAGATAAAATCGTAAATGTTGAAGAAAAAGCCCTTTTTGTAAGTAACAGAGGAAAACGAATTAGTTCAAGATCAATACAGGAGCGTATTAAAAAGTGGTCAAAAAAGCAGGGTTTACCTACCCATGTTTATCCTCATATGTTAAGACATTCATTTGCAAGTCATTTATTAGAGTCTAGTGGAGATTTAAGAGCTATTCAGGAATTTTTAGGGCATGCAGATATTAGTACTACTCAGATATACACACACTTAGATTTTCAGCATTTAGCTAAAGTCTATGATAAAACTCACCCAAGAGCACGACGTATTCACCGTAAAAAAACAAATTAATATTAAAATAATTTTCTAAAACACGAAAAAAGCTTAAATATATAATTAAGTTCATGCGAAATAATTGTATATTGAAAAAAATTATGTACCATAAATGAAAAATACCTAAAAAAGTATTACTCGTTATAGGGAAATATGGCAAAAAATAATTTATATCCGAAAGAAATATCGTTACACAAACAATCTAGAATTCTTGAAATAATTTATGATGATGGGGAGTGTTTCAAGTTGACATGTGAATATCTACGTGTTTTTTCACCATCAGCAGAGGTTAGGGGGCATGGTCCAGGACAAGAAGTATTACAGTCTGGAAAAGAAAATGTAAATATTAACAAGATAGAGCAAGTTGGTAATTATGCAATTCGACTGATATTTGATGATGGTCATGAAACAGGTCTGTATTCTTGGGACTATTTGTATGAATTAGGAAGTACTCAAAAAGATAAATGGAATAGTTATATAGCGGCACTAAAAGAATTAGGATAGCAACGTAAAGAATATGATTAGAAAAAAAACCAATTTTGGTTATGAAACTGTATCTCCAGAAGAAAAAACTGAGCGTGTAGAAAAAGTATTCAGTTCAGTTGCCAGCGAATATAATCTTATGAATGATATCATGTCATTCGGTATTCATAGATTATGGAAAAAGTTTGCTGTTAATTCATGTGGAATCAAAAAGAACTCACGAGTATTAGATCTAGCCGGAGGCACGGCAGATATTACGAAGCTTGTCCATAGCAGGCTAAGTCAAGATGGGCATGTAACATTGTGCGATATAAATGAGAATATGTTGAACTATGGGAGAGACTGTTTAATTAATAGCGGTATAATCAATAATGTAGATTTTGTAAGGTCAAATGCTGAAAATTTGCCTTTTAGGGATAACACCTTTGATTTTATGATAATTGCTTTTGGTCTTAGAAATATCACAAATAAAGAAACAGCGTTATATTCAATGTATAAAAAACTTAAATTTGGCTCCAAATTAGTTATTTTGGAGTTTTCAAAAGTTACGGTACCAATAGTGGATAAGTTTTATAAAAAATATTCATTTAGATTTATACCTATGCTTGGAGAATTAATAGCAAAAGATAAGAATAGTTATAAGTATTTAGTTGAATCTATTCAAGTTCATCCAGATCAAGAAGAAATATCATCGATGATGAAAAAAGCTGGATTTAGAAAAATTAAATATACTAATCTTTCATTTGGAATAGCAGCTGTTCATGTAGGCTACAAGATTTAATTCAATATATAAAAATGGAATTTTTTATAAAAAAATTTGAAAAATATATTAATAAAATTCTAAGTACAGATGAAGAAACATTATATGCACTAAGAAAATTAGAAAATAAAGTTATTGCTTTTAAGTTTATAAATACAAAAATTAAATTTTATCTATTTCCAATGGAGTATGGTTTTAAGATAGATAGTATTTGTAATAAGAAACCCGACGTTTTAATAAATAGCACACCAGTCAATTTTCTAAGGATATTAATACCTTCGAAATATAACACAGCAGCTTCATCAATCGATGTAAAGATAGAAGGCGATATCAAAACTGCTCATGAGCTTCAAAAAATAATGAATAATTTTGAAATAGATATAGAAGATCCTTTATCAAATTTAGTCGGAGATAGATTAGCATTTCAACTTGTAAAATTAACACATAAAATAAGTCAACTTTCTTTAAAATCTTCTGAAACAATAATAGCAGATATAAGCGAATACTTGAGATTTGAAGTAGATATGCTGCCAGATGAGTTGCTAGTAGAAGAATTTCTGAAAGATGTTGATACTATAAGAAATGACGTTGATAGAGTATCGCAAAGAGTGGCAAAACTTAATTCCCTTATAACAAAAAAATAAACAAAGTAGTTACTCATGCAACAATTTTTTAGATTATTAGCAATACAAAAAGTATTAATTTCACATGGACTCGATGAGATTATTTTTGCAACCCACTTATTTAGGCCTATTCGTTTTCTTTTCTATATTTTTCCATGGAATTGGTTTAATCATACTTCTATACCTCGAGCAAAAAGGATACGAAATATGCTGGAGGATCTTGGTCCAATTTATGTAAAGCTTGGTCAGATACTCTCAACCCGTCGTGATTTAATTCCAGAAGATATTGCAAATGAGTTTGCTGAATTACAAGATAATGTTGCCCCATTTTCTGGAGAAATAGCACGAAAAATTATCGAAGATGCATATCATTGTAGAATTAACGATGTTTTTTTGGAATTTGATGAAGTGCCATTAGCATCTGCATCTGTTGCACAGGCGCATAGTGCAAAACTAAAAGACGGTAGAGATTTTATTATAAAAGTTATAAGACCTGGAATTGATGTAATAATTAAAAAAGATTTAGATTTACTAAAATTACTTGCACGAAAAGCTGAAAAATATAATAAAAATGCAAAATCTTTAAAATTTACAGGCGTTATAGAAGAGTTTGAAAGAACAATATTTAACGAATTAGATTTACAAAGAGAAGCTTCAAATGCATCTCAATTATATCGCAATTTTGAGAATGAGGATTGCTACTATGTGCCAAAAATTAATTGGGAGCTTACCAAAAGAAACGTGTTGGCTATTGAGCGCATAGATGGGATTCCAATTCGTGATATAGAAGCACTAAATGCAGCTAATATTGATTTAAAGTGCTTAGCCGAATTTGGCGTTAAGATATTTTTTACTCAAGTATTTAGAGACAATTTTTTTCATGCAGATATGCACCCTGGAAATATATTTGTTGCTCCAGGAAATTCGAAAGAATCACCTATAATTAAAGTTATCGATTTTGGCATTATGTGTTCATTAACAGAGTACGACCAATATTACCTAGCTAATAATTTAATGGCTTTTTTAAATCATGACTATCATAGAGTTGCTATTTTACATATTAAGTCTGGTTGGGTTCCCAAAGAAACACGTGTTGATGAATTGGAAGCTGCTATTAGGACAGTTTGTGAACCATTATTAGATAGACCAATACATGAAATATCATTGGGAGAACTTTTACAGAGACTCTTTGAGATTGCTCGTTCTTTTGAGGTTGAAATAATGCCACAATTAATTTTATTGCAAAAAACCATAATAAATATTGAGGGAATTGGTCGACAGCTCTATCCAGAGCTTAACTTATGGGAGACTGCGCGACCTGAAATGGAGCGTTGGATGAAAGAAAGAGTAAGTCTTACTGCCATAATGAAAAGATTGATGCTTAATTTACCGGCAGTAATTGAAAAATTACCAGAGCTACCTAATAAAATTATTGATCTTATCGATAAACTTCATGATGGTAAGATAGAAATGGAAAATAAATCAGAGGAAATACATAAGCTCAGAATAGATATTAATAAACACAATCGCAGAACAATTATGTCAGTGATCGGTTCAGGTTTAATTTTGTCTTCCTCTATTATATACGCACTAAATAATACTACCCATGGTATTTTTCTTACTATACCAAGTATCTCATGGATATTAGGTTTATTTGGATTAATTTTCATATATTTTTCATGGAAAGACTAAGTTAGCATTTTTTGTAATTAAACTATTTTTTCTCGTTCTTTTTTTTATGAGTGACTTAATTCCAACAAGCTTCACATCATGTTTATTAATATCTTTCAAAAAATTTGAGAGTGCTTCTATAGTATTATTATATGGATGACAAATTGCTAGCGCAGTTCCTTGTTTTTTTGCAATATTAACCAATTCAAATATTTTTTTATTTATATGATTTTTATCTTTTTGGTTATCAAGGAATATATCTCTTGATATAAATGGAACACCATTTTGCTTTGCTATTTTACCAGCAACACTGTTAGGACCTGTTAAGCTATCAACATAAATGTAGTCATATTTACTTATAATATCCATTAGCCATTTCATATGGCCAGGATGACGTGTTAATAAACTCCCCATATGATTATTTATTCCAATTATGTTAGGTAAAGAATTAATATTATGCTTTAGTATTTTTGAGAACTCTTTTTTTGTCATGTTTAATGTTAGTGCACCAGGACCCAAAAGATCATTATTCGTTAAAGCTTGCATTGGCTGATGTAATAGAATTTGTTTTTTATTTTTAAATGCTATTTCAGATATTTTATTTGCATAAGGGGAATGCGGTAAAATTGCATAGGTTATAGGTCCAGGAAGCGATAATGCGAGCATATCTTCCTTAGGTTTATAGCCAAGATCATCAATTATGATTGCAATATAAGGTTTTTCTGTTATTTCTGAATATGAATTAAATGAAAACAAGCAGGAAATAAAAAATATGAAAAAATATTTATATTTATCTCGAATATATCCAAAATTCATCTTTTATTTAACCTTTTTTAGGTAAATTGATAATCCCTTCAAAACATTTAATGCTTCATATAGTTGGTAATCATTCTCTATGAGCAAGGCATTATTTATATTTTCTTCTTTTTCTTCATCATTATTAGATTTTTTATTATCTAAATGCCCGCTTAAATCAGATTCTTTTATTAGCCCATTATTTTGAATATCTTTTTTCAAATCGAATTTTATATTTTTTACAATCATATCGGGTTCGATACCCGAGGCTTGTATGGAACGTCCCGATGGCGTGTAATAGCGTGCCGTTGTTAATTTTAATGCTGTTCTGTCGTTCATTGGCAAAATAGTTTGTACTGAGCCTTTACCAAATGTTTTTTCACCCATTATTACAGCTCTTTTGTGGTCTTGTAATGCTCCAGCGACGATTTCAGAGGCAGATGCTGATCCACCATTTACAAGAATAATAATTGGAGTGTCTTTTAACATTTCAGATGGCTTTGCATTAAATTTAAGTTTTGAATCCTTGATTCGGCCCTCTGTATAAACAATCAATCCGTTATTAAGAAATAGGTCTGACACACCAACAGCTGCATTAAGAAGTCCACCAGGATTATTTCTTAAATCCAATATCAAACCTTTTATATTGTTATTATTTTCATTTTTTAGTTTTATTAATCCTTTTTTTAGATCATCGACAGTATGAGTTTGAAAATTAGAAATACGTATATAAGTAAATCCAGGTTCTATTGTTTCAGTTTTTATATTCTCAACAGTAATAATATCTCGCACTATACTTATCTCGAATGGTTTATTTTCACCTTCTCTAACTATAGTTAGAGTAATTTTACTTCCAGGTTTACCTCTCATCATTTTTACTGCTTCCATTAATGATATGCCTTTAACAGATTTATTATCAAGACGAATAATAAGATCTCCAGCTTTTATTCCAGCTCGTTGTGCAGGAGTTCCATCAATTGGAGATATAACTTTTACAAATCCATCTTCATAACCCACTTCAATACCAAGTCCACCAAATTCGCCAGAGGTGCCCTCTTGTAATTCTTTATACGCATCTTCATCTAGATATGTAGAGTGCGGATCAAGTCCTTGAAGCATTCCCCGGATAGCATTTTCAAGAAGTTTTTTGTCATCAACATCTTCTACATAATCATCCTTAATTTTTGAAAAAATTTCAGTGAAAGTTCTTATTTCATCTAAGGGTAGTATTGTGTCACCATCTTCATTAGCTAGGGAGATTCTAGATATAAATAATGCAGGTAAAAAAATTAGTAGTAGTATTTTTTTGTGGGTAACCATTTTTTCCGTCCTATTTGCTTAATTTTATTTTTATATGTTGTTTCTTTTAATAATATATACATTATTAATTTTTGCACCATTGAGATGGATTTAATGTTTTTTTGCCTTTTCTAATCTCAAAATAAAGTGCAGGGTTATTTTGCCCCCCACTATCCCCAACAGAAGCTATTATTTCTCTGGCTTTTACAGAATCACCCGCGACCTTTAATAGTTGTTGGTTATGTCCATATAGGCTTAAATAGTCATTATTGTGGTCAATAATAACTAGCAAGCCATAATTTTTAAACCAGTCTGCAAATACGACTTTTCCATCACTTATTGCATGAACTTTTGAGCCATGATTTGCTCCTATCAAAACTCCTTGCCATTTCAAACCAGTTATTTTTTTTTGCACACCGTATTTTTTTAATAATTTTCCTTTTACTGGCCACACTAATTTACCTTTTTTTTGTATAAATGAAATATTATTTTCATTATAGTTAGTTATATTTTTATTATTTAATTTTATTTTATTTAAAAGCCTAGCAAGATCGCGTTCATTTTCTTTTAAAAGCAATAATTCAATATTCTGATTTTTTATATAATTTTTTATCTCTACTATAGAGTTTAATCTTTTTTTCCTTATTTCATTGAAATTATTTAATTTGTACTGGTATTTATTATTTAATATCTCAAGGTTATTATTTTCATCATTTATTTCTTTCTCTAGAATTTTTATTCGTGTTAGATTGTCATTTAAATTTTTTATACGATTGGAACGCGCATAATTATCATAATCATGATAGGCAATAACACGATTTATTTGCGTCAAATCATCTTGATTAAGTAGCAACTTAATATGATTATATTTTCCTATTTGATAAATATTTCTAATTTGAGTTCTTAGTCTCATTTTTTCTTTCTTTATAATATCTTTATTTTCTTCTTCTTCATCTTTTAATTTTAAAATAGTATTATTTCCTTTTAATATTTC
>MDTG01231998.1_pt1 | contig 36502 bp, 35 predicted proteins | sample 811421 | NCBI WGS metagenome assembly MDTG01 (sample SAMN05326645, study PRJNA326480) | marine metagenome | isolation source: seawater | place: Pacific Ocean: South East | collected 2011
TCCTGTGAAAGTACATTGCTCTGTTCTTGCGGAAGATGCAATAAAAGCAGCTATAGAAGATTTACAAAGTAAGAAAGATAAATCTGCAGCTTAGAAATTCAGTAAAAATTTAAGCCGAGTTTAAAATTCGTTTTATACTCGGCTTTTTTTTGTATTAAGCTTTATCGAAGACACAAGCCAGTATATCGCTGCTATCGACCCCAGCCATATAGTTGACGCCCAACCTACGACTCCATCATTGCCTACTAAAAAGTAATAGAAGGAATCATAATTTACCGAAGTAAATTCGTTGCTAATTTTAATAGTCATTACCCAACCAGCATGAATGCCAATTGCCCAGATGAGAGATTTTCCTCGTTCTCTTACCATACTTAAAAATACACCCGCTATTAACAAACCCACAAATCTATCAGGATGCTCCAACACATTTGAGATATTAGCGATTCCCCCCCAAAACATCGATAAAGACTCGATGATTGTTATATCTGCCCCTGAAGGAGCTATGGGCCTCATAAAATGAATACTTGAGTAAAAGAATCCTATCGAAAGCGCTGAGGCCCAAAAACCTAATTCTTTTCTTGCCCCAGTTTGCATAGGACCCCTAAAGAAAAACTCCTCAATGAGCCCTACAACAATTCCTGATACAAAAGATGCAATTAAGATTTCTATAACTTTTACTAAAGTGAGTGAATTCTCCCATTTAATACTTCGGATATCTAATAATACAAAGGAAAACATCAAGACTGCTAATATTAGAACTCCTATTATCAAAGCCGTGAATAGCGTGATGAGTTCAGACTGAGAATTTTTTGCGAAACCTAAAGATATCCTACTAGACAAATTTTGGTTAACTAGGAAAATCGGCAATCCTATTATGCAAAATAATAAACCCAGCCTGTACAACAATCGATCTGGATTGGTTGAAGCTATACCCTCGAATAGTGGGTAAGTTAGAGGCAAAAGCAGTGTTGATAACAGAAGACAAGCAAATAAATAAATAAAAAATTTAAGAATTGTAGTCATTTAATGAGATTTACCCGATTTTGATTTTCTGGAAATTAACGATCAAGACCCCATGTATTGTATAATAATTCTTGTCAAAAAGATGTCTATAGTGGGCGAAAGTGGCGGAACTGGTAGACGCGCTGGATTTAGGTTCCAGTGGGGTGACCCGTGAGAGTTCGAGTCTCTCCTTTCGCACCAAATATCTAATCAACTGAAAAATTTAATTTTGTATATAAGTATTGTTTGATTGCGTTGTTTTTGGAGAAATGTTCATGCGAGTTGTTGTTGAATCAGATGAAGGGTTAAAAAAGAAACTATTAGTGGATTTACCTGCTGAGCGGGTAGATACAGCGGTAGAGAAAAAACTGACCGAGCTTGCGAAACAGGTAAAGCTTGATGGTTTTAGGCCCGGCAAAGCTCCAGTTAAAGTTGTCAAGCAAAGATTCGGTGAATCTGTGCGCCAAGATGTGTTTGGAGAATTAGTTCAAACTACATGTTTTGAAGCTGCGACGGAACAGAAATTGATACCGGTTGGTAAACCAGACATATTACTGAGAGATCCTGTAGAGGAGGGTGGTTTTAGCTACACCGCTATATTCGAAATTATGCCTGAGGTAATTTTAGCTGATTTATCTGGACAGAAGCTTACAAAAACTGTAGCCGAAGTAAGTGAGAAAGATGTAGATGAAATGATTGAAAAATTACGAGAGCAAAAAACAGATTGGATAGAAGTCGAAAGACCTGCTAAAAATGGTGATACCGTCCATTTAAATTTTTTTGGGCAGGTTGATGAAAAACCCTTTGAGGGCGGATCAGCTGATAATTTTGCACTCATTCTAGGCTCGGGATCGATGATTGAAGGTTTCGAGGATGGAATTTTAAACTCTATACCGGGAGATAAGCCCTTGCTTAATGTTGTATTTCCAAATGATTATCGCGTAGAGGCTTTGGCAGGAAAAGCGGCAATATTTGAGACTGAAATCTTAAAAGTATCTGAACCTAAATTACCTGAGTTAGACGAAGCTTTTATAAAAGAATTTGGCATCGACGATGGCTCATTAGAAGCTCTCAGAGCTGAGATAAGTAAAAATATGCGTAATGAGTTAAATCAAAAATTAGATAGGATGCTTAAAGATGCTGCCATGGACTTGTTAAGAGATTGCAATCAGATGGAAATTCCAAGTGCTATGGTTTTGGAGGAATCAGAAAGGATGAAGCATCAGATGCATGAAGAAATAAAACAAAGAGGCGAAACAAGTAATTTTGATCTTCCTTCAAAGATATTTGAAGAACAGGCCAAGCAGAGAGTGCAATTAGGTATGCTTGTTTCAGAGATTATTGAAAACCAAAAACTAGACGCTGATGATGATGAAATTAAAGAGATGATTTCAAAACTTGCAGACTCCTATCAGGATCCTACTGAAGTCATAGATTACTATATGAATAATCCTGATCAGAAAGGATCTATAAAAAATCTAGTGTTGGAAAATAAGGTTACGGACTGGGTTGTTAATCAGGTAAGCGTGAAAGAAGAAAAAAGCACTTTTTCAGAAGTAATGAATCCTAATCAAAAATGAGAAAGAACTGTATAAAACAAAAGATGGAAAAAATAGTATGAATGATAAAAAGCTACAGAATTATGGTGATGTAAAAAGTTTGGGTTTGGTCCCGATGGTTGTAGAACAAACAAATAGAGGAGAGCGAGCTTTTGATATCTACTCTCGGCTTCTTAAAGAGCGTGTAATATTTTGCGTTGGCCCAGTCGAAGATCATATGGCGAACCTGATTGTAGCCCAATTACTATATCTTGAATCCGAAAATCCAGACAAAGATATCCACCTATATATTAATTCGCCAGGTGGCTCTGTAACTGCGGGTTTGGCAATTTACGATACGATGCAATTCGTTAAACCGAATGTCTCCACAATGTGCATCGGGCAAGCAGCTAGCATGGGAGCAGTGCTTTTGGCTGCCGGAGAAAAAGGCAAAAGATTCGCATTGCCAAATTCGAGAGTAATGATCCACCAACCCCTTGGGGGCTTTCAAGGCCAGGCAACAGACATAGAAATACATGCAAAAGAAATTTTATTAGTCAGAGAGCGTTTGAACAAAATCCTCGCTGAGTCCACCGGTCAGAAGTTAGAAAACATTGGATTAGACACAGAAAGAGATAACTTTATGAGCGCTGAGGAGTCCGTAGAATATGGTCTTATTGATTCTGTCTCGGAACGTCGACTTGATGCTTCTCAAGATTAGACATAAAAATCAAAGGGTTAATGGAAATAATCTTCCTGGTAAAAAACTGGCAAAGCGACAGGTATTTATTAACCAGAAATCCTCTAAAGTAGCAGAGTCTAAAATTATAGTAATGAGTAGCATTAATAACATTTAGGTCAGGCGGGAATATAGTATGAACGATGATAATCATGGCAAAGGTGATGACGGAAAACTTTTGTATTGTTCTTTTTGTGGGAAAAGTCAGCATGAAGTCAGAAAATTAATTGCCGGGCCATCAGTTTTTATTTGTGATGAGTGCGTTGAACTTTGCAATGACATTATCAGAGAAGAAATGCAGGAAAGCACCTCAGAGAGCTCTGGGGGCCTACCTAAGCCCAAAGAAATAAACGATACTTTAGACGGCTATGTGATCGGGCAGGCGAGAGCAAAAAAAGTTCTGTCAGTGGCGGTATACAATCATTACAAGCGGTTAGAAATGACAACTAACGAAGACGAAGTTGAAATCTCTAAAAGCAACATACTTCTCATAGGCCCCACTGGCTCTGGAAAAACTTTATTAGCAGAGACATTAGCTAGGATGCTAAATGTTCCCTTCACCATTGCTGATGCCACAACCCTTACGGAGGCTGGCTATGTTGGAGAGGATGTAGAGAATATTATCCAGAAGCTACTTCAAAAGTGTGATTACGATGTTGAAAAAGCACAAACCGGTATCGTTTATATCGATGAAATTGACAAGATTTCAAGAAAATCCGATAACCCCTCAATCACAAGAGATGTCTCAGGTGAGGGAGTCCAACAAGCACTCTTGAAACTCATAGAGGGAACTGTAGCATCTGTCCCTCCTCAAGGCGGAAGAAAACATCCGCAGCAGGAATTTCTTCAAGTCGACACTAGAAATATCTTATTTATTGTTGGGGGAGCTTTTGCAGGGTTGGATAAGGTCATTAGAGACCGATCCGAAAAAGGAGGTATCGGTTTCAATGCTGAAGTGAGGAGCAAAGATGAGAGTGGTAACTTAGGAGAAATCTTATTAGGCGTCGAGCCAGAGGATTTAATATCATACGGTTTGATTCCAGAGTTTGTGGGAAGATTGCCAGTAGTCGCGACTCTTGAGGAGCTTGATGAGGAGGCATTAGTGAGAATACTTTCGGAGCCTAAAAATGCCTTGGTTAAGCAATATCAACGTCTTTTTGATATGGAGGGGTCTGAATTAGAGCTTAGGGATGGTGCTTTATCTGCCATAGCAAGAAAAGCAATGGAGAGAAAGACCGGCGCTAGGGGCTTAAGGACGATTTTAGAACACATCCTGTTAGATACTATGTACGATTTACCATCTCTTGAGAACGCGACCAAGGTGGTTATCGATGAATCGGTAGCGAAAGGAGAATCCGAACCTTTCATTATGTTAGAAGGTCCAGGTCAAAAGAAAATCGCAGCATCTGATTGATTTTAAATCAATTTTTTGAAAAAAAACAGTTCTGTTAATACACACATTATCGTCAATGACAATTGGCCTTGAAAAAAGGACCAAAAGCCCTCAAATTGCATATAGTAGACAAAAGTTTGTCGCGAAAAATTTCGACTTAGCCTAAATCGGGCCGGATACGTAATTTAAAATTTAGAGGAAAACGAGCATGAGTGAAGATAAAAAGGATGACAATAAGGCATTAGTTGTGCCCGTTCTGCCGTTACGCGATGTGGTTGTCTACCCGTACATGGTGATCCCATTATTCGTAGGCAGAGAGAAATCCATTCATGCCCTCGATGCAGCTATGGCAGATAACAAACAAATACTTCTTGCTGCTCAACGCAGTGCAGATGTGGATGATCCTTCTCCGAAAGATTTATACGATGTTGGGACGCTGGCTAGCATTCTTCAACTTTTAAAGCTGCCGGACGGGACTGTCAAAGTTCTAGTCGAGGGCGGCGAAAGAGCTAACTTAAAAAGCTTTATAGAGGGAGACAATTATTTTTCAGCGGAAATAGTCGCCGCCGCTGACGAATTAGAATTACCTGAACGTGAAATGGAAGTCTTAATGCGCTCTGCGATTGACTTATTTGATCAGTACGTAAAACTTAACAAAAAGGTACCGCCGGAGGTTCTCACATCCCTGGCTAGTATCGATGAACCCTCGAGATTAGCAGATACGATGGCTGCACATATGGCTCTGAAGTTAGACGAGAAGCAACATGTTCTCGAGATGCCGAATGTAAGAGAGCGACTTGAGCACCTAATGGCATTAATGGAGGGTGAGAATGACATTCTCCAGATGGAGAAGCGCATACGCGGTAGAGTAAAGCGTCAAATGGAGAAAAATCAAAGGGAGTATTACCTCAATGAGCAAATGAAAGCGATTCAAAAAGAGCTAGGTGAGTTAGATGACGCGCCCAATGAAATAGAAGAGCTTACAGAGAAAATAGAAAAAGCTGGTATGAGCAAGGAAGCAAAATCCAAAGCAATTAATGAACTTAACAAACTTAAACTAATGTCTCCAATGTCAGCTGAAGCGACAGTGGTTCGGAATTACATTGATGCTTTAGTGGGTGTTCCTTGGAAAAAAAGGAGCAAGATTCGAAATGATATAGGAAAAGCTCAAGAGGTATTAGACACTGATCATTACGGGTTAGAAAAAGTAAAAGAAAGAATTTTAGAGTATTTAGCTGTTCAACAAAGAGTGAGAAAGCTGAAAGGGCCAATCCTTTGCTTGGTGGGGCCACCTGGGGTCGGAAAAACCTCTTTGGGGCAATCAATCGCAAGAGCGACTAATAGAAAATTTATTCGGATGGCTTTAGGAGGCGTTAGGGATGAAGCTGAAATACGCGGTCACCGTAAGACATATATTGGCGCTATGCCAGGTAAAATTGTCCAAAACTTAACAAAAATAAATGCTAGAAACCCGTTATTTTTACTCGACGAAATCGATAAAATGGCAATGGACTTTCGAGGCGATCCAGCGTCGGCGTTACTAGAAGTGTTGGACCCAGAACAAAACCATACCTTTCAGGACCATTATCTGGAAGTCGACTTTGATCTTTCCGAAATAATGTTTGTTGCTACGGCCAATAGTATGAACATCCCTCCAGCCTTACTTGACCGAATGGAAGTTATAAGATTGTCTGGGTATACAGAAGATGAAAAAGTAAACATTGCAGAAAACTATTTAGTGCCAAAGCAGATGAAAAATAATGGACTTGAGAATGAGGAACTGCTCATTCGAGAATCCGCAATAAGAGATTCTGTGCGATATTACACTCGAGAAGCTGGAGTGAGGAATCTTGAGAGAGAGATATCAAAAATTTGTCGTAAGGTAGTTAAAGATGTGGTCACAACGGGAAAAGAATCGAAGAAAATAACCGTCACACCAAAGTCTCTAGAGAAATATTTAGGCGTCAAGCGTTTCAGATATGGAGAGGCAGAAGAACATGATCAAGTTGGGCAAGTAACAGGTCTTGCTTGGACGGAAGTGGGAGGAGAACTTTTAAGGATAGAAACAGCACTCACACCAGGAAAGGGTCGACTTACTCATACCGGACAACTCGGGGACGTCATGAAGGAGTCTATTCAAGCAGCAATGACTGTAGTCAGAAGCAGAGCTGCCGCTTTGGGGCTCGACGATGACTTTTATCAGAAAAAAGAAGTTCATATCCATGTCCCAGAGGGAGCAACTCCTAAAGATGGACCAAGCGCAGGGATTGGAATGTGCACTGCTTTGGTCTCAGCCCTAACTGAGATTCCAGTACGCGCTGATGTTGCAATGACCGGGGAAATTACTTTGAGGGGAGAAGTTCTTCCAATTGGCGGCCTCAAAGAAAAATTATTAGCTGCGTTACGTGGAGGCATCAAAACGGTATTGATTCCGAAAGAGAACGAACGAGACTTAGTCGAAATGCCGAAAAATATCAAGCAAAACTTGGATATTCGTCCTGTACAGTGGATTGATGAGGTCTTGGATGTTGCTTTAGTCGATGCTCCAGAGCCCAGAGATGATACAAATGCAGAACAAAAGGAAAAAAGTGCCCAAAAAAGTGAAAAAGAAAGCAAAGATGGCGTTCTTCGTCATTGATTAAATGTCACATCGCTGGTAGAAATATGTCCTGGTCGAGACGGTATTTGAAAACCGACCTCGACGAAGCCAAATTTCATACGTTCGTAGCTCAAATCAACGATTAGAGATTAAAAGTTGAATTGAAACTACGAGCTTCATTTTTTTGATTAGATAGGATTATTGGTCAAATTCTCAAAGGGGGCATTCTAATAATGAATAAATCTGAGCTTATCGAAGCCATGGCTGACTCAGCCGATATTTCCAAAGCAGCAGCAGGTCGTGCGTTGGAGGGCATGGTGGAAGCGATTACTAAGACTATTAAACGAGGGGATACCGTATCTGTGATTGGCTTCGGCACTTTCTCGTTACGTGAGAGAGCTGCTCGAACTGGACGAAACCCAAAAACTGGTGAAGAAATTCAAATAAAGGCTTCAAAGTCTCCTGGCTTTAAAGCTGGAAAAGCTTTCAAGGATGCTGTAAATTAGCGCGCCTATTTCAGGGTGCTTAGCTCAGCTGGGAGAGCATCGCCCTTACAAGGCGAGGGTCGCAGGTTCGAACCCTGCAGCACCCACCATGTTTTGGTGTACTTTGCTCAGCTGAGAAAGCATTGCCTAAACGAGGGCGAAGTCCTAGCAGGCCAGCCTGCATGACTTCAACCTAGTTCAGGGTGCTTAGCTCAGCTGGGAGAGCATCGCCTCTCAAGGCGAGGGTAGTAGGCTAGATGCTCGCAACCCACCATGTTTTGGAGTGGTAGTTCAGTTGGTTAGAATACCGGCCTGTCACGCCGGGGGTCGCGGGTTCGAATCCCGTCCACTCCGCCACTCATTTTTAACTTGTCTCATTCTAGCTCCACGCTTCTGTGGGGAAAATAATTCGATAACATATTACTACCATCATATTTTTTTCATAAATAAAATAAAAAAAATAAACAATTAGGGCATTTTTATGGAATTTTTTAAAAAAGCACTCGACGCAAGAATAGCACTCGTAGTTATTGCATTGTTTGATATTTTCTTATTCCTCATCGTAGGTGCTTGGACCGTTGGCGGCGGTGAAACAATGATGACTGGGTTAGCTGCTGAAGCAATACTGGGAGATCAAATAAATCATATCCCTTTTTGGAAAATTGTTTTCCCTCCTGATTTTGGGTACTGGAAAATTTATATCTCGCTTGGCATGTTATTCGGAGCATTTCTTGGAGCAAAACTCAGTGGAGAGTTTTTTTGGAGATTTCCCGGAAGTCTATCTGAATGGATTATGATCACAATTGGTGGTCTATTAATGGGAATTGGTATTCGTTTAGCCTTTGTCTGTAATGTCTCAACTTTTTTTGGCTTGACTCCGGAAATGAATTTGGGAGGTTACTTGTCTTTAACAGGGATTATTGCAGGCGCATGGTTTGGTTCAATGATTTATAAAAAAGTTTTGGGATTTTAGGGAGTTTTTATGTCAATTATTGGAGAGTCATTAGTCGCCTTTATTTTTGGATCAATCGTCGGCTTATTGGTCCAAAGAAGCAGGTTTTGCAATACTGCGGCCTTGAGAGATGCCATTCTATTTAAAAATTTCAGAAATACCGAGGCACTCTTACTTGCGATGATGGTGCTTACAATAGGCTTTACTCTTTTTATTACATTTGGCGTCGGTAATACAATGAAGTTTGATGTAGGGTTAAATCAGGTAATTGGTCTCTTTATATTTGGTGTTGGTATGGTTTTAGCGGGAGCTTGTACAGTTTCAACTTGGGCAAAAACCGGAGAGGGAAACGTTGGGGCAATTTGGGCATTACTATTTACTTTCATAGGGATGTTTTTATTTTCCCTTATGTGGAGCTTTAGTTATTGGCCACCAGCACCGATAGCAATGACTGGAGAGCCAAATTTAGAAACTTTTCAATTAGGGTATGCAAATGCAGCAACTCTTCAGGAAAAGACAGGCATACCAGCTATATTTTTTGGAATATTGCAGTTTTTTGTTCTGCTTGCGATTTATTTAAAAATTCAAAGAAAGAAAAACGAGAAGGAGTGATCAATGGGACTATTTGGCGCGAAGAAAAATAAAAGCGAAGAGGCTGCTGAAAATCAGATTGAAAACATAGTGCTGGACAATGGTGATGAATATCAAACAGACACTATCGTAAATTGTTTAGGTTTTTCATGTCCTCGTCCTCAGCTGATGTCAAAGGCGGCCGCTGCCAAAGCAAAGAGTGATGGCATTATTTGTATAAAAGTAGATAATCCAACTTCAATGGAGTCTTTGCAAACTATGGAATCAGAGCTAGATTGCTCCTTTATTGGAACCTTATTTTCCGATAATAGTTGGAAAGTATTAATGAGAAAGAATTGATATGCTGAAGGGTATAAGCGATAAATTTTTTGCGGCAATTAGCGCTCTGATAATAATCGGATCTGTATTTGTATTCTCTGTGGTTTTTTCATCTGACATTGAAGATTTAAAAATTACAAAAAATGGCGTCCCCATACTTATATCGGATGTTATCAATCCTGAAAATGGAAAAGTCATATCAATTGATGATTTAGTTCATCACTACAAGGGCAAATGAAGCTATGGACTTAGAGACAACCTTCCAACTTGTTGGCTTTGTCGTTGCATTTTCAGCAATGTATTTGGCATTCATTAAGTAATCGATATGAATAATGAAAAAAAATCAGCATTGAGCTTTATGACACTGTCGCTTGGTATTGCATTGATTTTGATAGCACTAATTTTGCCATATGCACAATTAGCTGAAGAAGACTCTCTGATGATAGACGCTCCTCAAGCCGTAGAAAATTTCGATCAGATTATTGACATGGGTCCTGACTATGGACAGCTCTCAGTCATTGATTTAATGGGTTTTTATATAGAGAATCCACCACAAACTAATAGTGAAGCCTCATCAGCTCCGAAAAGACATTTTGGTGGCTGTTAGTGAAACTTAAGTTCACTATTTTATTTCTATCTTCTTTTTTCTTTTCCCCATTATCAGCATTGGCTGACAAAATAGTAATTTCCTCAAAAATTGATAGTGGTTTCGAAGGTAGCCTAGTCGATACTCGTGATTTATCCAAATGTCTTTTTAAGACAGTAAAAAATGCAGTATGCCTACCCACACAAGGCTTGATTGGCAAAAATAATATAATAAGCATTAGAGATTTTTACTGGCTTCTCTCAGTTAGTGATTTGGATCACAATGAAGATATTATTGTCTTTGGGGATAATCTGAATGATGTAAAATTTCTAGCGGGACTATTGTTTTTAAGCGGACAAAAGAATATTCATATTCTAGATAACAATATTGGTGCGATTTTAAAAACCAATCGCTTAGATAGAGGAGTGAGGAGAAATCTATTTAGGACCAAGCTATATAAGGGTAAATTAAGAGAGGAATTTTTAGATTTTAGGTCCGACATGACCCCATATATGAAAAAACAAAATGTCATTAAATTTGTAAATTCCATCATATCTAATAAAGCTTTGCAAAAGGTGAGTTTATGAATTTATTGCTGATTATTTCACATAAGAATTATGAAGCCTTCTTATGCCCATTTATTTCACAACTTGTAAAAAGAGGAATCCAGTTCCAATGTTTTTTTACTGGGGAGGGGGTTTTAAATCTAGAGCAGAGTGAATTAATTGATTTACTAAAAAAAAGTTCTTCCTCGGTGGTATGCCACCAGTCATGGCAAAAATTTTTTAATGAAACTAGCTCTCCAATCAATGAAGGCAGTCAAACGAATCTGAGTGAAATGATCGCAGATCAAGTGAAGGTAGTGTCTTTATGAAAAATAAAAATATTACTGTACTTGCTATGTTGGATCACGCTGAGGCAATGAGGGTCGCATCTGGTTTAACGATTTTTGGACATGAGGTAAATTGTGTATTTATAGATAGACCTATTGAGGAGACGCCAGAAAACATTGAAGGAGCAGAGCTCTTAGAATTATGTGAAATAACGCCATATTCAATTGTTGAAGATCCCCATATTGAAAATATTTCTTCAGATTTTCTTATTCAAATTTTAAATAGTTCCGATGAGGTATTATCGATATGAGTGTTTTAGTAATAGAAATGAAAAAAACTGAACATAATTCCTCTTTTTTAAAACAACTCGAAGAGGTTGAGGATATCTTATACTTTCCTTTAAATTCTGATAATAATCATACATTTAATAAGTGGGATGAATTGATTGATGCAATTGATAATTCAACCAAAGTTATTACTTTAATTTAATAGCAAATTATTACTTTAATTTAATAGCAAATAGTACTTCCCATCGAGATTTAATAGCAAATAGTACTACCTTCTTTTTCTTTAGTTTGTGAAAATAAGAGTATCTTTTTTTAATGGGAGAAAGATAATGAATTTTTTAAAAATTTTGGCAGCCAGTGCTCTTTTGGCTCTGTCAAATACTGTTTTAGCCAACGTTACACCTTTAGTTGACGTTAATTGGATCAAAAATAATTCTTGTAATAATAACGTGAGAGTTTTAGATATCAGAAATGCCCTAGATGGGGGATCTAAGACAGATTACTTGAAAGGTCATATTCCTTGCGCCGTGCATACGGACTACTTGAAAGGAGGATGGAGGGCGAAAGTTAAAGATGTTGTTGGACAATTATCGCCTACTCCTAAGCTTGAGAAGTTAATCGGCAGCTTGGGCATAGACAATAATACTCATGTAGTAATTTATCACCATGGTAAAAACGCTCTCGATCTTGGAAGTGCAACTAGGGTTTATTGGACATTCAAAGTCTTGGGTCATGATAAGGTCTCTATTCTCAACGGAGGCTATCTTGCTTACATTAAGGAGAAGGGAAAAGATAAAAAGCCTGTGAATGCTATCGAGAGAGGTAATAAAGCTCCCTCGCCAAAGACATTTACAGCCTCACTTAGGCAAGACATGATTATAGATAGCGGCGATGTTATGTCTGCCACAAAAAGTAGCTCCACTGAGCTTGTCGATCTAAGGCCCAACCACCAATATATAGGTATAAACAAACATGGTAAGGCGAAAAGATATGGCACTATACCTACTTCCAAAAATTTACCAGAAAGCTGGCTAACAAAAAATGGTGGTGGTACGTTCAGAAGCAATGATGATGTGAAAAAACTTTTCGGCTTAGCAAATCTAAATAATGGCGGCGAGAAGATTCATTTTTGTAATACGGGTCACTGGGCATCTTTAGGCTGGTTTGCTGAAAGTGAGATACTTGGTAATAAGCAAGCTAAAATGTATGATGGCTCAATGGTTGAATGGTCTTCTAATAAATCTCTACCAATGGAGAAAAAAGTCGACTTTTAGGTTTAAACAAAAGCTATCGGTGGGTGCAGGTATCTTATTTATCTGCACCCACGTTTTTGCAAATCCCTCTCAAAGAGATTATGACTCCATTATATGTAGCGCAGAAATCCTTGTAATGAATCAGGATCTCAAGATTCTTTTGAAAAATCCATTAAATTCTAATGTCAGAGAAAGCCTAAAGCTTCGATTAAAGTCAGGATCAAACTCTCTTAAGTGGATGTGTAGAAAAAATAGCGATGAGAATCAGAAAACATTTGATTTAATTCGCACTTCTATTTTCAGCGAAAAATTTAATGACGCAGAGAGGCCGCTGTCGCTTCTGATTTCGCGAATTCCATTTAAGTTTGATAATTCATACAAGAGTAATCCGAAGGATATTACTGACGCAAAAAAGATATATAATACCTATTGCAGCTCTTGTCACTACAAAGATAATTTGGCGCTTCCATTCCCGATATATTCCCTGGAAAATATGGCTAAACAGCAACCAAAAGATGAGTTTTACGCTAGAATGTTGATTGGTATAAGAGGCTCGGAGGAAATCAATTTCAGGAATCCGCTCTCTTATAAAGATATAATTAATATAAGGAATTACCTAATTTCTAGGTGATATTCTCTCCGCTTTTTTATATCATCACATTTATGTCAATTTATATCGAAAACAATGGAAACTTGGATAGCCTTTTCAATGTCTGCTCTACCGATCAAGTAGAGGAGTTCGTGCCTGTAAAGAAAAGTATTAGAATTCATGGGCATAGCACAACGATTAGGCTAGAGAAGGCTTATTGGAATGTTTTGGATCTCATGGCTCAAGAAGAGGAAAGCACGGTGGCGAAACTTATTGAAAAGATAAGTGATACTTGTCTTGTCGCCAATGAACATAATTTAGCATCATGCCTGAGAGTCATATGCTTAAAATATATAAACATTTATGCTTAAAACTCGATATTACTTTAGCCTTTCTGACAATTTGAGTCAAAAGCCATCGGCAATAAACTAATATTTTGCTTTATAAAGCGAAATTTTCTGTTCGGATATATTTAAAAACCTTGTATTATCTTATTTTTAATTTAAACAAAAACGTAATGCTATGCTTCAGTCAATCAGAGACAAAGCGCAAGGCTGGATAGCCTGGGCTATTGTAATTCTTCTCAGCATCCCATTTGCCTTATTTGGTATCGAAGAATACCTAGGAGGCGGGAATGAAGAAATTGTCGCGGAGATAGATGGAACCGAGATAAGTGAAAATATGCTGAAGCGGAAAATTAGTAATTTTCGCGAAAGCATGCGACAAAATCTTGGTGAAAACTATGAACAATCTTTTTTTGAAGGTAAAAACTTCGAATTACAAATTCTGAATCAATTAATCAACGAAACAGTTGTTGATAAAATTGTCAGAGATTGGAATTTAAGGGCTGATGATAGTCAAGTTTCCTCATACATAAGAAATGCCGAATCTTTTCAAAACCAAGGAGCTTTTGATAAGCAACTTTATGAATCAGCTCTGCGCAGCCGAGGACTCAGCAGTTCCGGATTTGAGGATTTTGTAAGACAAGATATAGTTATTAGTCAATTTGAAAATGGAATAAAAAGTACAAATTTCATTCCAAAAAAAGAAATCTTAAATTATGTACGCTTAATGAATCAAAAGAGATATATAGAATACATTCGCATTCCTAAGTCCAATTTTTACAGTACCTCCAAAGTAAACGACAACGATGCTCAAGCTTTCTATGACACTGAAATTGATAAATATGTTACTCCAGAGCGCGTTAAAATCGCATATATTGAATTAAATCTAGATTTATTAAGCGAGTTTGTTGAGACAAATGAAGACGATTTGTTAAATCACTTTTTTCAGAATAAGGCGGAATTTGTTGGAAATAGTGAAAGAGAGGTGAGTCATATTTTGATTGGAGAAAGTTTTAAGACCGATGCTGAGCGGCTTCAAAAAATCAACTCTATTTCTCTTCAATTAAAAAATGGAGAGAAATTTTCAGTTTTGGCAGAAAAATTTTCTGATGACCCTGGGTCTGCGAAAGATGGTGGAAAGCTTGGTTGGTTATCACGAGGAATTATGCCTAAGGAATTTGAGAATAAGGCCTTTTCTATTGAGGTTGGTTCGCTGAGTGACCCTATAAAGACAGAATTTGGCTACCATGTGATCTGGGTCACTAATGAACGAGGAAATTCAAAATTAGACTATAATGATGTGAAGGAAAAAGTCTTGAAATCCTTTATGACACTCCAATCAGAAGACCTTTATTACGATTATTTTGAGAGGTTCTCTACCGCTGCGTATGAGGATTCAACTTCGCTTGAGTCAGCCTCTCAGGTCGTTAATGCACCAATTAAGAGAACTGACTGGCTTACAAAATCTGGCGGTTTTCCTGAAAATCTCTCGAAGCAAAAGATAATTAATTCTATTTTTTCTGAGGATGTGTTGATTAATCGAAATAATAGTGAAGTTATTGAATTAAGCCCGACAGAGGCGGTTGTATTAAGAGTGACAGATCACGAAAAAGCAGATCGTTTACCGTTTGAGGATGTGAAAGATTCAGTAATTGCTGAAGTCGCTGAAGTGCTTGCTTCATCAGAGGCTGAAGAACAAGGAAAACTTCTTCTAAAATTAGCAGAAGAAGGAACCAGTCTAGGTAGTATAGCTAAACGCAACGGATATAAATTAGAAGAAAATGTTGTGAGTAGATTCCAGGAAAAAATACCCTCTGACCTCCTCAAAAGGACTTTTGAGCAATCTCGCCCCTCTTTGAAGAACCCAATTATATTTGGAATGACTTTAGAATCCGGCGATTTCTATCTTGTTTCATTGAAAAAGATTGAAGATGAGGTAAATGAGGAGTTAAGTATTTCTGATTTAGCTATTATTCAGGATAATTTTTTGAAAAATTTGGGAGATTATGAAATGGGTGAGCTGTTAAAAAATAAGCGCTCTCAGCTTAGTGTGGAGGTAAAAGGGAGATAACTAAGAGAAAGTAACTGTTACTCTCTAAGAACGCATTTGTTAAGATAACCCCACGATATGAAATCCCGAGTCCACATAAAGAACATCGCCTGTGATTCCCGAGGCCAAATCGGAGCATAAAAAAGCTGCCGCATTTCCTACTTCATCTATGGTTACATTTCTCCTGAGAGGGTTCTTTTTTTCCGCATCATTAAGCATCTCTCGAAACCCAGAAATTCCAGATGCCGCTAGAGTTCTAATTGGACCAGCCGATATGGCATTTACTCGTGTTCCCTCCGGCCCTAGGCTGTCTGCCAGGTATCTTACATTGGCTTCTAAGGATGCTTTAGCAACGCCCATCACATTATAATTGGGGATCGTTCGTATTGACCCGAGGTAACTCATAGTGAGGATAGACCCCTCCCTACCTTTCATTAAACTTCTTCCAGCTCTGGCAAGGGCTGCTAAGCTATAGGAGCTAATGTCATGCGCTATTTTAAAGCCTTCTCTGCTTACTGAGTCGATATAAGTTCCTTCCAACTGATCTCTTGGAGCAAAACCCACGGAATGGACGATACAGTCAAGATAATCCCACTTCTCGTTTAGCTGACGAAAAGTCTCATCAATCTCAGTATCACTGGAGACGTCCATGGGCAAAACAACCTCTGAGTTAAATTCATCTGCAAATCCATGCACTCGTTTGGCAAGCTTATCTCCTTGGTAAGTAAAGCCCAGAATAGCCCCCTCTCTATGCATAGCTTTAGCTACTCCGAAGGCTATGGAGCGATTACTAGCAACCCCTACAATTAGTACTCTTTTACCTGAAAGAAAACCCATAGAATTTACCTTTATAAAACAAGTTTTTATGCTAATAATTTATCTGGCATGCCCCAGTAAGTAGTGAGATGATCGGATTTATAGCAAAATTTTAATGAAACACTACGAAACGAGTCAAATAATGGTTAAGACCTTACCTGAAAGATTGAACATGTTCAAAGAGCATTATTCGATGATTGATAAGCCAGTTGTGTTAATTGCATTGATTTCAGTATTTTCTTTTTTTATATCAAGCTGTTCGGATGATGTTTGGAACGATCCATATCCACCCTCTGATTCCGACAAAAAAGTATTTTACAGCTCCTTTGGAGAGAGACCAAAGCACCTTGATCCAGCGAGATCTTATAGTTCAAATGAATGGTCATTTATTTCACAAATTTATGAGCCGCCATTGCAGTATCACTACCTGCAGAGGCCCTATGCACTAATACCTCTCACTGCATCCTCAATGCCTGAAATAACTTATTTTGATTCTGAGGGAGCGAAAATACTGGACGCTTCGCTTGTCGAAAAAATAGCTTTTACTGAATATAGCATTAGAATACGAAAGAATATTAAATACCAACCGCATCCGGCCTTTGCTCGAAACAATAGTAATTTGCGCTATTGGCCAATTAATGAGGCTCAACTGAAAGATAAATTTTCTCTATCAGATTTTCAATACACAGGAACCAGAGAGCTAGTTGCTGATGATTTTGTTTACCAAATAAAGAGACTTGCATTTAAACCAAATCACTCACCTATTTCAGGACTAATGAGTGAGCACATTGTTGGATTTAAAGAATTCAGCGATAGATCATTAAAAATTTTTAAGAACAACAAAGAATCTGGAAAACTATGGACTGATCTTAGGACATTAGATATGGATGGAGTCGAAATTGTTGATAAATATACCTTTAAAGTTAGAATTAAGAAAAATTACCCTCAATTTTCTTATTGGCTAGCTATGAATTTCTTTGCTCCTATGCCTTGGGAGGCCGAGCGCTTTTATGCGCAGCCTGGAATGAACGAAAAGAACATTAACCTTAATTGGTATCCAATCGGCACTGGCCCTTATCTCCTATCAGAAAATAATCCGAATCTTCGAATGGTGCTTATGAAAAACCCTAATTTTCGTGGAGAAAGTTATCCGAATGAAGGCAGTGCGACAGATATCCAGAATGGCCTTCTGAATGATGCTGGCAAAGAGATGCCATTTATCGAAAAAGCTATATACAGTCTTGAAAAGGAGTCTATTCCTCGATGGAATAAATTTCTTCAGGGCTATTATGATAATTCTGGAATTGTATCTGATAGCTTTGATCAAGCAGTGAAATTTGGAACTGAAGGAGAAGCATCTCTTACAGAGGACATGAAAGACAAAGGTATTAGGCTCGATACCTCCGTAGAGACATCAATTTTCTACATGGGGTTTAACATGCTTGATAAAGTAGTAGGTGGAAATCAAGAAAATACTCTCGAGAAAACAAGAGCAAGAAAATTACGACAAGCGATTTCAATTGCGATTAATTGGGAAGAATTTATTTCTATTTTTCTAAATGGGCGTGGACAAGTTGCCCAAGGCATTCTTCCTCCAGGAATCTATGGACATAGAGATGGCAAACGAGGAATTAATAGATACGTTTATGATTGGGTTCAAAATCAACCTAAAAGAAAATCTATTGAGGACGCAAAACGATTGATGAATGAGGCTGGATATCCTGATGGGATAAATCCAAAAACTGGTGCACCACTTATTCTCTACTACGACACCGCTCAAGCGGGTCCAGGTGGTAAATCTATAATGCAGTGGTACCGTAAACAATTTGCAAAAATAGGAATTCAGCTGGTTATCAGATCCAGTGACTACAATAGGTTCCAAGAAAAGATGCTGAAAGGAACTTCACAAATATACAGTTGGGGTTGGAACGCTGACTACCCTGATCCAGAAAATTTTATGTTTCTTCTTTACGGTCCAAATGGCAAGGCTAATAATCAGGGAGAAAATGCATCAAATTATCAAAATAGACGTTTTGATATGCTTTTTTCTAAAATGAAAAATCTTCCTAACGGAGAAAAAAGACAGAAAATAATTGATGAAATGGTAGATATTTTGCAATCAGATTCTCCATGGTTGTTTGGATTTTTCCCAAGGGCATTCAGCCTTCATCATAGTTGGTATAAAAATGCATCTCCTCATTTGATGGCAAACAACACTTTAAAGTATAAAGGAATTGATTTTCAAGAAAGACAGAGGAGGCGGAATGAATGGAATAGGCCAGTTTTGTGGCCAATAGCTTTAATTACAGTTTCGTTTTTGATTTTTATTCTTCCTGCTATTCGCTATTATCGAAGAAGAGAGAGGAGGAAGGCCATATGATAAATTACATAATTCGTCGATCGATTTATGCGATTCCCATTCTGATAGGCGTAAACCTACTAACTTTTTTTCTATTTTTCGTGGTCAATTCACCAGAGGATATGGCAAGGATGCATCTTGGAGATAAGCGTGTTTCAAACTCAGCTATTGAACAGTGGCAAGCAGAGCGAGGTTATAACAAACCACTTGTTTTCAATCAAAACATGGAAGGAATGAAGAAAATTACCGAGACTATTTTTTATGAAAAATCATTGAAGCTATTTGTGTTTGAATTCGGTCAATCGGATAGCGGGCGAAATATTGGGCATGACATCTCACAGAGAATGTGGCCAAGCTTAGCTATTGCTATTCCCATAATGATTGTTGGACTAGCGGTGAATGTAAGCTTTTCTCTTATGCTTGCGTTTTTTAGGGGCAGTGGGTTTGACTTAGGAGGCGTAATTTTATGTGTCGCAATGATGTCCATTTCTGGGCTATTTTATATAATCGGTGGACAGGTGCTCATGGGCAAGCTTCTAAGTCTGACGCCCATTTCCGGTTATGACACTGGTCTGAATGCTTGGAAGTTTTTAATATTACCGGTGATTATTGGAGTAGTAAGCGCAATTGGCTCGGGCTCTCGCTGGTATAGAACGCTTTTTTTGGAGGAAATTAATAAAGACTTTGTTCGTACTGCAAGATCAAAAGGATTGAGCGATAACTTCATTTTATTTCGACATGTGCTAAGAAATGCACTCATACCAATATTGACGGGTGTCGTTGTGGTGATTCCGACTTTATTTTTAGGAAGTCTTTTACTTGAGTCTTTTTTTGGTATACCAGGATTGGGTAGCTACACGATCGATGCAATTCAGGGCCAAGATTTCGCCGTGGTTAGAGCCATGGTTTTTTTAGGCGCGGTCTTATATATTCTTGGACTACTACTTACTGATATTTCCTACACACTGGCTGATCCTAGAGTGAGGTTAGGGTAGTGCCTATCTTGCCAGTAATATTAACGACTGACTTATTCGTATATATTTTTCTTACTATAATAGTTTTTTTTACGATTTATGTGAGAAAACATGATCATCTCATGATCCCATGGCGGCAAGTCGGAAGAAGCAAAACAGCAATGGGGTCTCTCGTTGTTATAAGCTTTTTTTTAGTAATTGGCTTTCTCGATACAATTCATTACAAGAAGGCAACGGGTTTTGATAAGAATGGTGAAACTGTATATGCATCGGAAGTGTTGAGTGCATTTGATTTTTTTGCCAAAAAAATTCGAGAAAATAATGAAAAAACCTATTCAGCTCCATTTGCAACTCATTCCTTTGCCAAAGAAAATTTAAGATTAGAGAATGGAAAACAAGTAAGAGATTTTCCGCGTTTAAAGTTCGGAGGATCTCACTTAAAAAACCCTCATGAAGACAAGATGAAAGATATTCTATTACTTGCTTTATCGGGAGCTTTTTATGGGCTGCTTATACTTTTTCTTTATCTTTCGATACGCTTTAAATTGAATAAATCATATTTTTTATATTGGTGGAATGATCCAGAAAAAGCATCGAGCAGATCAGCAATGTTAGTTTTATCAATCATGCTAATGTTGAGCGGAATCGCGATTAATCTTTCCAGCGGTTATCATATTTTAGGAACGGATAAAGTTGGTGAAGATGTTTTTTATCAAGCACTAAAGAGTATTAGAACAGGGCTTGTCATTGGAACTTTAACAACACTTGTTATGTTACCTGCTGCAATTTTATTGGGAATTATGGCTGGATATTTCCGTGGATGGATAGATGACCTAATACAATATCTTTATACTACATTGGCCTCAGTGCCTGGGGTTCTATTGATAGCAGCTGCTGTATTAATGTTGCAGATTTATATGAGTAATAATCAAAATGAATTTAATAGTCTTACCGAAAGAGCCGATACTAGATTATTGTTTTTGTGCCTTATACTCGGAATTACAAGCTGGACAGGGCTCTGTAGATTGCTTCGAGGTGAGGCTTTAAAAATTTCTCAATTGGAGTATGTTCAAGCTGCTCAGGCCTTTGGCGCCTCAAATTTTTCCATTTTAATGAAACATGTTCTTCCAAATGTGATGCATATCGTTTTGATAGTGGTAGTTTTAGATTTTAGTGGACTTGTCCTAGCGGAGGCAGTTCTGTCCTATATTAATATCGGCGTTGATCCAAACACAAATAGCTGGGGGAATATGATAAATAGTGCACGTTTGGAGCTGGCGAGAGAGCCAATTGTTTGGTGGTCTCTTTTTGCAGCCTTCTTTTTTATGTTTGTTCTAGTTCTTGCGGCTAATCTTTTTTCAGATGTTGTCAGAGATGCATTTGATCCTCGACTAAGAGAATCTTCATGAGCAATATTCAAATAGATCCTAATTTTTCTGAAAACGAATCTATGGATGAATTAATTCTAAGGGTAGAGGGATTATCTACTGATGTTGGATCAGAAGCGGAGCCCAATCATATTTTTAAAGATATAAATTTAAAGTTATTTAGAGGAAAAACTCATGCGTTGGTAGGTGAATCTGGATCAGGAAAATCCATGATCGCATTGTCTCTCATGCGGTTATTGCCAAATGCTGTGAGAGTTGTCTCTGGCAATGTATTGTTAAGTGGAAGATCGCTTCTGGATCTTCCAGAGCTTGAGATGAGAAAGGAAAGAGGAGGTGAAATGGGTATGATTTTTCAAGAGCCCATGACTTCATTAAATCCAGTTATCCAGGTCGGAGAGCAGGTTGCTGAGGCGGTTAGGTTACGGAATATAAAACTATCACAGGAGGATGAAGATAAAAAAGTAATAGAATTATTTCATTCGGTTGGCATTCCTGACCCAGAAAGGCGACTTTCAGAGTATCCACATCAGCTCTCCGGGGGACTTAAGCAGAGAGTAATGATCGCTATGGCACTTGCAGGAAAGCCAAAAATACTCATAGCAGATGAACCAACAACTGCTCTCGATGTGACAATTCAATCTCAAGTTTTACAATTACTAAAGAGACTCCAGACGGAGACGGGGATGGCTATTCTTTTCATTACCCATGACTTGGGAGTAGTTGCACAGGTAGCTGATCATGTGAGTGTAGTATATAAGGGAAGAATAGTGGAAACGGGAAGCGTCTTTTCTTTTTTTAAGAATCCTACCCATCCTTTCAGCAAAAAACTTTTTGATTCTATTCCCAAAAAAGATTTTTTTAAAAGCACCAATACAACAAAGATCGATGAAAAACCTCTTTTAGCAGTTAAAGATCTAAAAGTATATTTTCCAATTAATAAGGGAATACTTAAGCGAACCATTGGTTACGTGAAAGCGGTTGATGGCGTTTCTCTGAAGTTATATCCTCAAAAAACCTTGGCTATAGTTGGCGAATCTGGGTGCGGAAAAACAACTATGGGAAAAGCTATCCTTCAGCTGATCAAGCCAACTGCTGGTAGCATAATATTTGATGGGAATGATTTAAGAAAAGCATCCTCTCAGTTTCTCCGAAAATCTCGGAGTAAATTTCAAATTATTTTTCAGGATCCAGCTTCATCGATGAATCCAAGAATGTTAATTTCAGACATTATCTTGGAGGGTTTGCAAGCACAAAAAATTGATCTGACTCCGCAGGAAAAACAGGATAAGGTGATAAATTTATTGAAAAAAGTAGGGCTTTCCGAAGAGGCTCTTACTCGTTATCCTCATGAATTTTCGGGCGGCCAAAAGCAACGTATAGCAATTGCGAGAGCTCTAGCAGTTTCGCCCAGCTTTGTTGTTTGTGATGAACCTACAAGCGCTTTAGACATGACTGTTCAAGCTCAAGTTCTTGATCTGCTGAAAGAGCTTCAAGACACTCTTGGCTTAAGTTACCTATTTATTACTCATAATATGTCTATAGTGTCACGGGTAGCCGATGAAGTGGCAGTAATGTATCAAGGGAAAATTGTAGAGTATGGCCCAGTAAAACAGATACTAGAGACCGCAAAACATCCGTATACGAAATCTTTAATCGAAGCGATTCCTTTACCAGACCCAAGTACAAGGAATATAAAAATTGTCTAGAAAAAAAACCTTTCATGAAGCCTTTCAATTTATAGTCTATCTTTTTATAAGCGCTGTCCTTCTGAATTACTCTGATCTGTATGCCACTGAGAAAAATACAAATACTCATTTAGCAGTGGAAAGAAAAAATTTGTTGACTATAAAGCAAGTTATTGAAAAAAATAAAAAAGAAAAGTTAATATTTGTTGGAGAGAGTCATAACAGCCTTTCGGACCACAATTTACAGCTAGAAGTAATGCAAGAAATGAAAAATCAAGGTAATAACTTTGTGATAGGGGTTGAGTGGTTTCAAAGACCTTTCCAAAAGCATTTAGATGATTTTATCTTCGGCGACCTAAATGAGGAAAAATTTCTAAGAAGAACTGAGTATTTTGAACGATGGGGGTTCGACTATCGTTACTATAGGGATATTCTTCAATATGCCAAGAAAAATAAAATCAGGATTTTAGCTCTTAATGCAAGCCAAGAATTGACCAGAGAAGTATCAGCGAAAGGATTAGTTGGTTTATCTAGTAAAACAAGATTAAAGCTTCCTAGTAACTACGATTTTAGCAATAAAGAATATAGGAGTCGATTGAGAACGGTATTTGATATGCATCAGCATGATGGTTCCACAAAGGCCAAAGAAGCTTTCCAGCGATTTCTAGAGGTACAACTTACATGGGATGAAACAATGGCTTATGAGATTGCTAAATTTTTAAAGGAGAATGATAAGCAGACTATTCTTGTCTTTGCTGGCCGAGGCCATACACATAGAGAAGCAATACCCGATAGAGTGAAAAAAAGGATAGGTATTGGTGGTATAACTATAGCGAGCTATCAACAAAATGATCCCTTTTTCAGTTCAGATTATGTAATCGTACAACCCAAAATGGAACTTCCAGCCGTTGGCTTAATTGGTATAGAAATGGAAGAGAGAGAAAATAATATTTACATAAAGTCAATTACTAGAGATATTCTCAAAAAGCCTTTTGGGCTACAGATAAATGATCAGTTACTCACAATTTCTCAGATTAATATTTCGAAATATAGCGACGTAAAACTTGCGATGCTTAATAAGGAACCTGGTGATAAAATAATTATCGAGGTTTTGCGTTTAGATAAAAATGGAAAAGAAAGAAAGATAAAAAAAGAAATCCTCCTCATAGGAGAAACAAAGAACCCACATTAAGATTAATTGTTCGTTTGTGAACACCAAGAGTGTATTTTTTTGCCACCTTCATAGGGCACTGACAAATTTCTATCCTCAAGCATTTTTCTTAAAGATTTCCCGTCAATATAGACATCGGCAACCACTCTAAAATATTTCCCTCTTTTAATATTTTTTAAATAAATGATCTTTGCATTCTGGAATTGCCTTCTAACAAAATTTTTAGCTTTTTTAGCAGCTTCTTTTTCTTCAGAGCATTTTCCAGAAATTTCCGGAGTATCGGTACCATTTAATCTAATCGATATGTTTTTACCAACTACAGCTGGCCAATTCTTAATATTGGCTCGGAAAGTATCTCCATCATAAACGGATAAGATTTGACTAACCTCGGCATCACCAAAATTTTTAGCATATAAATTTTTACAAAATAGAATCAGAGAGACACTGAGGACAAGCCATAGCAATTGACTTATATCTATTTTTTGCTCGAGATGATTAAAAGGCATTTTATTCTTGTATTGATGGCTCCCCCGGTTGGATTCGAACCAACGACCAACGGATTAACAGTCCGCTGCGCTACCGCTGCGCCACAGGGGAATAAACGAGAAATTCAGAATACTAATATTCGATAGAAGTCTGGTCAAGCGCATTTAAAAAAGAATCCTCATGATGAAAGTTACTAAAGGCTCTTCAATCTAGACAATGCTTCTTTTAAATTTTCCATTTTTGTAGCAATGGAAAGTCTAGCATAATTAGCTGACCCGAAAGCAGACCCCGGGACTATTGCTACTCCGGCTTCCTTTATTAAGTATTCAGCTAAATCTAAGTCGTTTGCTACACCATCAATGGCATCAACCAGTCCTTCAACTTTAGGGAATACATAAAAGGTGCCATCGGTGGGCATGCACTCAATTCCTGATATTTTATTTAACTCTGTTACCATAAAGTCATGCCGATCTTTAAAGTGTCCTAACATATCGGTAATACAGTCTTGGGGACCATTCAGCGCAGCTACTGCAGCTGCTTGCGAAATCGAGGTTGGATTTGATGTACTCTGAGATTGAATTTTTTTCATTGCTTTTATCAAAGACTCAGGACCAGCTGTGTATCCAATCCTCCACCCAGTCATCGAATAAGCCTTAGAGACGCCATTTAAAACTACTGCTCGATCTATAAGATCTGGACAAACATTAACGATGTTTACAAAAGTATTTGATTCCCACAGGATATGTTCATAGATATCATCAGTAGCGATTGTAATTTTTGGATAATCCCGCAAAACTTCTCCAAGTGAGGCTAACTCTTTATGACTATAAGCAATGCCGGAAGGGTTCGAGGGACTATTTATGACAACCATTCTGGTTTTATCTGTTATCGCCGTCCTAAGCTGGACGGAGGTTACTTTAAAATTTTGTTCGCCACTGGTATTGATAAAAACGGGTTTGCCGCCTGCTAATAAAACCATATCTGGATATGAGACCCAATAAGGGGCAATGATTACTACCTCGTCTCCAGGATTCAATAAGGCCTGTGCCAAATTGTAAAAGCTTTGCTTTGCTCCCACTGAAACTAAAACTTGATCTAAATTATAAGAAAGATTATTTTCTCTCTCAAATTTTTTTAAGACCGCCTCTTTGAGCTCATTTGTTCCGTCTACGGGCGTATACTTGGTTTTACCGTTATTTATGGCTTCTATTGCAGCCTCTTTAATATGATGAGGGGTGTCGAAGTCTGGCTCTCCAGCACCGAGGCCTATTATGTCTTTTCCAGATGCTTTTAGCTGAGCAGCTCTAGCAGTAATGGCTAAAGTGGGAGAGGGCTTGATTGTTTGTACTCGAGTAGAAAGTTTCATTCTCATTACGTCTTAATATAGATGGTTTATAAAAGCTTACATTGATGGATATGATAGCGGATCTAGACCCAAACAAGCACCAGTTATGAAAAAAAAATTTGAAATTAAAAGTAAATTCAGCCCTGCTGGAGATCAACCAAAGGCTATTTCTTCCCTAATTGACGGCCTGAATGATGGAGAAGCTGGCCTTACATTGCTGGGTGTCACGGGATCTGGCAAGACTTATACTATCGCTAATTTGATTTCTGAAGTCCAACGCCCCACCTTAGTTCTGGCTCATAATAAGACATTGGCTGCCCAGCTTTATGGGGAATTTAAGGAGTTTTTTCCTAAAAACGCTGTCGAATACTTCGTTTCTTACTATGATTATTATCAGCCTGAGGCCTATGTGCCATCGACTGACACCTTCATTGAGAAGGATGCTTCATTGAATGAGCATATACAACAGATGCGACTCTCAGCCACTAAAGCGATACTGGAAAGATCCGATACCATTATAGTCGCAACCGTCTCATCTATTTATGGCCTCGGTGATCCGAGACAGTATTTTAGTATGGTGCTTCATCTCGTTAGGGGCGACATGATCGACCAAAGAAAACTTGTACGAAAACTTGCTGATTTGCAATATAAGAGAAATGATATCGAACTTCAAAGAGGCACCTACCGAGTCAGGGGCGACATCATAGACATATACCCAGCAGAATCTGAAGATGAAGCTATTAGACTCGAACTTTTTGATGAAGAAATAGCCTCAATATCTTTATTTGACCCTCTGACAGGAGAGGTCTCCAGAAGAGTAGCTCGCTTCACTGTTTATCCAAAAACTCACTATGTGACACCCAGAGAGGTAATTTTAAAAGCAGTAGACTCTATCAAGTTGGAACTAAAGAATCGCCTGGAGGATTTGCGAAATAATCAGAAATTATTGGAGGCCCAACGCCTTGAGCAAAGAACACAGTTCGATTTGGAAATGATGATGGAGCTTGGGTATTGCTCAGGTATAGAGAATTACTCAAGATATTTGTCTGGCCGTGGCGTAGGCGAGAGTCCCCCAACCCTATTTGATTATTTACCAACTAATTCTTTACTTGTGATAGATGAGTCTCATGTAACGATTCCACAGCTTGGCGCCATGTACAAAGGAGATCGATCCAGGAAAGAGACACTTGTAGAATTTGGCTTTCGACTTCCTTCTGCATTGGACAACCGTCCTTTAAAGTTTGAGGAATTTGAAACTAGATCACCTCAGACAATTTATGTATCAGCTACTCCAAGAGCATATGAGGCCTCGCACTCTGGAATTACAGTTGAGCAAGTTGTAAGACCAACTGGACTGATAGACCCATTGATAGAGGTGAGGCCTGCTAGCTCTCAAATAGATGATGTTATGTCTGAAATTAATGAGCGTGTGTCCTTGGGGGATAGAATTCTGGTTACTACTCTTACAAAAAGAATGGCGGAGGATTTAACTGATTATCTCTCTGAGCATGGAATCAGAGTAAGATATCTCCACTCTGATATAGATACGGTGGAAAGAGTCGAAATCATTCGTGATTTAAGACTGGGCGAATTTGATGTCCTTGTGGGCATTAATCTTTTAAGGGAGGGACTCGATATGCCTGAAGTGTCCTTGGTTGCTATTCTCGATGCCGATAAAGAAGGCTTTTTAAGATCAGAGGGCTCTCTGATTCAGACAATTGGCCGTGCTGCAAGAAATTCTCGAGGCAAAGCCATTTTGTATGCTGATAAAGAGACTGGCTCGATGCGTCGTGCAATTGATGAAACTAATCGTAGGAGAACCAAGCAAATCGCGCATAATGAAAAACATAATATAACCCCTAAAACTATTAGAAAAAGCGTTTCTGATATTCTCGAAACTTCTGTGCCGGGCGGTCAGGTTATTGCAAAAAAATATCGAAACGTCTTCGATAATGAGACCGATAATAAAATTATCGACCCTATAAAGGCAGTAAAAGAAATAAAGAAGTTAGAGAAAGAAATGTATAACCTTGCAAAAGAGCTAAAGTTTGAAGAAGCCGCCAGGCTTCGTGATAGGCTCAAAGTCATTCAAGGGAAAAACTTTCAGGGCTAGAAGCACAATATACTTGCAGCTGCTATGCAGTACCTTTAGACTACTATTTGATAGTTTTCCCCAGGCGCGTAGCTCAGTTGGTTAGAGCACCACCTTGACATGGTGGGGGTCGGTGGTTCGAATCCACTCGCGCCTACCAATTTTCAGTTTGCCCACTTTATAAACCCTCTCACTTTTACACCCTGTGAAAAAAAGAATTGTTTTGCTTCAGGATAAAGAGATGGGTGAACTATGCTAGGCAATACCTTGGCTTTTGTTTTTTGGTATATCCCCCAGTCTGTACCAATTGATATATAGTTATTCCTTTTTTCTTGTCCCGTCGTATACAGCTGTGGCGAAATAATATCTATATCCTGATTAGCTATGATTGCCATCATTAAATTTTCAGAATTATCGCATGCATAAGGCTCAGAGTGACTTATGGTAACAAGAATTTTTAATTTTTTTCTTTTGGCCGCGGAGAAAGCCTCGTTAAAAAAACTTATAAGATGTTTTCCTTCACATACCTCAATATCAAACGCAACTCCTTCATATCCGTTAAATTTATCTTGTTCTATAGCTTCTGTGACTTTAACAATAGCTTGAGGCGTAAATCTTCCTTTTGCGTTTCCTCCGCCTATTGCAAGGAATTTTTGACCAATCATTCTATTTATTAGTTTTTCGTTATCCTTTATTGCCTTTGATACATCTGAATAACCCATAAAACCAATAGATAGATCTGCTTTATCAGGCGGCATGACTCTTTCCCAACCTTGATCCCAATAGCCGACCACTTCTGCGCTGACGCTGTTATTACTTAAGAAAGCAATAGAGAGGAAAATGAAAAATTTCATTATAAAACGATACTTTATCTTTAAAATTATACTATGGGCCATATATTCTTTGACAATTCTTTCCTTGATGAAGTGTTTGAGATTTCATATTAAAATATAATATGTGAAATGTTTGAAAATTAATATCAATTTAAAACCTCGTAAGAGTAGCTGTTTAATCAATGAAGCCAAAATATCCATTAACGCAGAAATTTCAAGATCTACCCGATGAAATTCCAATTTTTACGTTAGAGAATGCATTACTCCCTGGGGGAGAACTGCCTCTGGAGCTTTCCAGCAATGAAGAGCTTGATTTGTTCATCGGCGCTCTGAGAACCGACCAGCTGATTGGCATGATTCAGCCTGATAAGCACAACGACATAACACAGATGTACCGCATCGGATGCGCTGGACGGATTAGACAATACAGAGAGAGAAAGGATGGCCGCATAAATATAATGCTTACCGGTATCTGTAGATATAAAATCGTTGAAGTCAACAAGGCTGCAACTTTCCCCATGGCGCGAGTGGATTGGAGTGATTTTGCAAAGGACTATGAAGTAGAGGCTCTAGACCATAAGTCAGTAAAATCATTCAAGGAAAGCCTTCTAAATTATTTTAAAAGGCATAATATGGCGGTCGATTGGGATGTTTTGGATAACCTGCCGATTGAACAATTAGTTAATAATCTGATATTGGTTGTAAATTTGGAAATAAAAAACAAGCAAAAGCTGCTAGAAGCAGCCACTCTGGGAGAGAGGCTGATTCTATTTTCAGATATATTAAGGTCTAAAGAGGAGCCGATTTTATCTTCGGTACCTCCTAGCACGTCAGTCAACTAACTTATAGCTAATTCAGCACTAGTTTTTTTATTTGAAAGGTAACAATACTTTCTTTTAAAAATTCTTCTTAACTCTAGCTTTATTTTGGAACGACTTCTTCTGCTTGAGGGCCTTTTTCACCAGCAACTTCCTTAAATTCCACCTCTTGGCCTTCCACAAGGGATCTGTGCCCCTCTCCTACAATAGATCGAAAGTGAACAAATAAATCTTTGCCATTTGCTCTTTCAATAAAACCATAACCTTTACCATTATCGAACCACTTTACGGTTCCTGTTTGTTTCTCAGACATTAGCGTCAATTCCTCGTAACATAAAAACCCCTCGTTAAAGCTTAGGGCTAGAAAAATCTTCTTTTTAGAGGGGTGTTTTTTCTGCAAAAAAACACGATCTTCTTAAAATAAGACTTGTGAGGGCCTCACACTATACGGTCAATAAGAAAAACACAAGACCAACATTAGCTTTTAATCGATATTATTGTTAGTTTTTTGGGGCAAACAAAGTACAAAAAAATTGCATTTAGATCGATTTTTTGCAAACTTTACGTGAAATAATTGAATAATGAGATGATGAAATTCGATAATACATACATAAAATTACCAAGTAATTTTTACAAAGCTACGTTACCAACGCCATGTTTGATGCCAGAATTATTGGCCTGGAACAAAGATTTAGCTGAAAAATTGGGCTGTCTGGATTCGTTAAACAAAACTTCTGATGTAATTAAGTATTTCAGTGGAAACGAGATTTTGCCCGGTTCTGAGCCGGTATCTCTTATTTATGCTGGTCATCAATTTGGAAATTTTGTAAATCAGCTTGGTGATGGTAGAGCAGTACTTTTGGGTGAATTGATTGACAGCGATACTAATCGTTTTGACCTTCAGCTAAAGGGTTCAGGTCGGACACCTTTTTCTAGGGATGGAGACGGAAGGTCTGCTATGGGGCCTGTTTTGAGAGAATATATTATAAGTGAAGCAATGTTTCATTTGGGTATTCCAACGACTAGGGCCTTAGCTGCTATAAAAACCGGGGAATTAGTTATAAGGGATAGACCGGAACCCGGAGCAATTTTAACTCGTGTTGCCTCCAGTCATATCCGCTTTGGAACTTTCGAGTATTTTGCTGTGCGGGGCGACAAAATTAATTTAAGAAAACTTCTTAATTATACAATTGAGAGACACTTTCCTGATCTAAAGGAGTCTTCCGAATCTACTTTGGATCTATTCAGGCGGATAAGCGCACTGCAAGCAGAATTAATTTCTAAATGGATGGGCGTTGGATTTGTTCATGGCGTCATGAATACTGACAACTGTCTTGTATCAGGCGAAACAATTGATTATGGTCCCTGCGCTTTTCTTGATGAATTTGATTTTTTTAAAACTTTCAGTTCAATCGATTCTTCAAAACGCTATGCATTCGGACGCCAAGCACAAATTGCACAATGGAACCTTGCAAGATTAGCAGCTGCTTTTCTGGTACTAGGGGGGGTCGTTGAAAAATATGAAGAAGAGCTCGAGAATTTTCAGAATCTGTATGAGAAAAATTTCCTAAATGTGATAGGAAAAAAGTTAGGTTTTAGCGAAATAAAAAAAAATGACGAGGAGATTATAAGTAAATGGTTTGAGCATCTACAAAAAGAATCATTAGACTATACTTTAAGCTTTCGACATCTTGCAGATCAATTAAATGATAAATCACCAAAGAAATTTGGAGAATTTGAGGATATTTGGAAAATAAGAATAAATGATCAGTCTGATTCATTGACGGAAGTAAAAAGAAAGATGAATACTTTGAATCCTATTTTTATTCCGAGAAACCATCAAATTGAAAAGGCAATTAAAATTGCTTTGGAGGGAAATCTTTCTGGTTTTAATGACCTGAACACCGTTTTGAGAAAACCTTTTGATAAACAACCAGGAATGATGTCATATGCAGAAGCTCCAGTTCCAACAGAGAGAGTTTCGAAGACATTTTGTGGCACTTAGTAAATGAATCTAATTTCAAGAGATAAAGCTCACGTATGGCACCCCTATAGCTCGATGAATAATTCATTAGAGCTTTATGGCGTCGAAAAAGCTGAGGGTGTGAGATTACATCTATCTAATAAAAAAATCCTAATTGATGGAATGTCATCGTGGTGGTGTGCAGTACATGGTTACAATCATCCAAAATTGAATAAGGCAGTCGAAAAGCAGCTTGGGAAAATGGCCCATGTAATGTTTGGAGGATTGACACATGAGCCTGGAGTCCGGCTCGCAGAAAAGCTGGTTGAGCTGAGCCCAGATAAACTTCAATCGGTTTTTTTTGCAGACTCAGGTTCAGTCTCTATTGAGGCGGCAATGAAAATGTCAATCCAATATTGGATTTCAAAAGGGCAGCCAAAAAAGAAAAGATTCCTCTCATTTTATTCTGGTTATCATGGAGATACTTTTCATGCAATGTCTGTATGCGACCCGTCTAATGGTATGCATAAATCGTTCTTCAAATCACTTCCAAAACAATTTTTTGTTGCAGCCCCAAACGTTCAATTTGGTAAAAAATGCATACCCTCTGATTTTTCAGAAATCGAAAATGCGCTAAAAAAATATTCATCAGAGATAGCAGGAATAATTATCGAACCCATAGTCCAAGGCGCAGGGGGTATGAATTTTTACTCAATAGATTATCTCAAAACATTGCGTCATTTGTGCAATCAATATGACGTTAATTTTATTACCGATGAAATTGCCACAGGCTTTGGCCGAACAGGAAAATTTTTTGCTTGTGAGCATGCTGAGGTTTGTCCAGATATCATGACAGTAGGGAAGGCGCTAACGGGTGGATACATGACTCTCGCAGCCGTTTTGACAACAAATGATATAAGTGAGGTAATCGCAAATGGAGACCCTGGTATTTTCATGCATGGGCCTACATTTATGGCGAATCCTCTTGCATGCTCAGTAGCATCAGCCAGCATAGATCTTCTCTTTGAGACAAATTGGTATGCCAATGTAAGTCGAATTGAAAATGGACTTAAAAAAGGCTTATTACAAGCTGACGCATATCCTTGGGTTAGAAATACAAGAGTTCTGGGGGCTATTGGTGTTATAGAGCTCTCTAATCCGATAAATCTAGCAGAGGTCCAACCAATGTTTGTTGAGCGTGGTGTATGGGTAAGACCTTTTGGTAGGTTAATATACTTGATGCCGCCTTTTGTGATAAATGATGTTGATTTAGCGTTTTTATGTTCATCGACTATCGATGTCGTCGCAAATTTAAAGCTATCAGGCAACCAAATTATTCCCAATAAGATATGATTTAATATATCATAACTGTTTTATTTCAAGTGGCCTTTAGTAGGGGTCACCACTGAGGATAGCTAAATGCCAATAGTAACACTTCCCGATGGATCCCAGAAAACATACCCTAATCCCGTGTCGGTCTCAGAGATAGCTTCTGAAATTGGCCCAGGCTTAAAGAAAGCAATGTTGGCCGGAAAAGTAAATGGAGAGATTGTTGATGCAAGTTTTGAAATTAAGAGTGATGTAAACCTTGAAATAGTTACTTCCAAGGATATAGAGATATTAGAGGTAATTAGACACGATGCAGCGCATGTCATGGCCCAGGCAGTTCAAGAATTATTTCCCGATACTCAAGTAACCATCGGCCCTCCAATCGAAAACGGCTTCTATTACGATTTTTCCAGGAAGACTCCTTTTACTCCAATAGATTTGGAGAAAATTGAAAAAAGGATGGAAGAAATTATTGATAGAGATCATGAAATAGGAAGAGAAATATGGGAAAGGGACAGCGCTATTGAAAAGTTTGATGCCATAGGCGAGAAATATAAGGTCGAAATAATAAACACTATTCCAAAAGGTGAGGATGTGTCCATTTATCGACAAGGAGATTGGTTTGATGTTTGTAAGGGACCTCATTTGCCAAGTACTGGAAAACTCCCAAAAGCATTTAAGCTCATGAAGCTAGCCGGAGCATACTGGAGAGGAGATGCAAAGAATGAGATGCTACAAAGAATCTATGGCACTGCTTGGAGAACAAAAGCCGAGCTAGCCGATTATCTCAAGAAATTAGAAGAGGCGGAAAAACGTGATCATCGTAAGATTGGTAAGGCGTTAGATTTATTCCATGGCCAGGATGAGGCGCCTGGCATGATTTTTTGGCATGATAAGGGATGGAGTATTTATTTAACTATACAAAATTACATAAGAGAGAAATTAAAGAAAAACGGCTATCAAGAAGTTCATACTCCGCAAGTAATCGACCGAACTCTTTGGGAAAAATCTGGTCACTGGGATAAATTCGGGGACATGATTTTTACCACTCACTCTGAAAATCGAGATTATGCCCTGAAGCCAATGAATTGTCCGGCCCATGTTCAACTATACAACCATGGTTTGAAATCATATCGAGATTTACCATTGCGACTTGCTGAATTCGGCTCTTGTCATAGAAATGAACCATCTGGAACCTTGCATGGGTTAATGAGAGTTAGGAATTTTGTTCAAGATGACGCACATATTTTTTGTACGGAAAGTCAAATTTTACCCGAGGTGATTTCATTCAATAAGCTTCTTTTTGAGGTCTACAAAGATTTTGGGTTTGAAGATATCTTGATCAAGCTATCTACCCGCCCAGATAAACGTGTAGGTGATGATCAAATTTGGGACAAGGCGGAAAAAGCTTTAGAAGATGCGCTTAACGCCCAAGGCTTAAATTGGGATATGCAGCCTGGAGAGGGAGCCTTCTATGGCCCTAAAATTGAATATTCTTTAAGAGATTGTTTGGATAGAGTTTGGCAGCTTGGAACGATTCAATTAGACTTCTCAATGCCTGAACGACTTGATGCAAAATATATTTCCGAAGACAACAGTAAGAAAACTCCCGTCATGCTTCATAGGGCGATTTTAGGCTCAATAGAGCGATTTATTGGTATATTGATCGAACATTATGCCGGTTCTCTGCCTTTTTGGCTTAGTCCTATACAAGCAGTCATGATGAATATCACTGATAAACAGGCATCATTTGTTGAAGATAGCGTAAAGTTTCTTCAAGAAAAGGGGTTTAGGGTTGATTCGGACTTGAGAAACGAGAAGATCGGTTTTAAAATTCGAGAACATACGATAAGTAAAATCCCTTTTCTATTAGTAGTCGGAGATAGAGAAATTGAAGATGAGTCTGTTTCGGTGAGATCGCGAGAAGGGAAAGATTTGGGAAAAATGCAGCTAAATGATTTGGTTTCTTTACTGCAAGAATGTAATAAGATCTCGTAGTAACAACTTTTTTGTAGAAGCACCAACTTTTTTTGTTGGTGCTTTTTCTGTTAAAGGTAATAATAATTTTTTCGGAGGAATACACTATCGCAAAACAAGATAAGCGTAGTCGGCTAAATGAGGACATAACCGCTTCAGAGGTTAGGTTAATAAAAGAAGATGGCGAGCAAGTAGGGATTGTCGGGATTGAAGAAGCAATGCGGACAGCGGGAGATGCAAGCCTTGATCTTGTAGAAATTGTTCCAAATGCCGAGCCACCAGTTTGCCGAGTAATGGATTATGGGAAGTATGTTTTTGAATCTAAAAAACAGAAACAAGGTCAACGAAAAAAGCAAAAGCAAGTTCAAGTCAAGGAGATTAAATTTAGACCCGGAACCGAAATCGGCGACTACAATGTTAAACTGAGAAGTATCAAGAAATTTCTCGAAAATGGTGACAAATGTAAGGTGACTATGAGATTTCGGGGTAGAGAGCATGTTCACAGAGAGCTCGGACTCGATATGCTTGAGAGAATAGAATCTGATTTAGATAGTCTGGCGATAGTTGAGCAAATGCCAATCATGGAAGGAAAACAAATGATTATGGTCTTAGTTCCATCAAAAAAGAAGTAATTTAGATTAACTTAGGTATATAATTACAGAAGTTGTGTGCAAAAGTAGCTTGGCGTCAGGCATTGCCTCGGTTACATGCATTTACTAGCCTAACGGCTACGATATCAGGAGAATGAAAATGCCAAAAATAAAGAGTCTTCGCGGTGCTGCGAAGAGATTCAAAGTTACGAAAGGTGGCATTAAGCGTAACCAATCTCATCGTCGCCATATCCTTACAAAGAAATCCACAAAACGAAAGCGGCATCTTCGTTCGCCTTCAATGTTGCATAAATCTGACGTAGCCGCGGCTCGTCGGATGATTCCATACGCTTAGAGAAGGAGATTTATAATGCCAAGGGTAAAACGCGGAGTTCAAGCACACGCAAAACACAAAAAGGTCTTAAAATCTGCCAAAGGTTATTATGGTGCTAGGCGTAAAGTATTCAGAGTAGCAAAGCAAGCAGTCATTAAAGCAGGCCAGTATGCTTATCGTGATCGGAGGGTAAAGAAGCGTCAATTTCGTTCGCTATGGATTCAAAGAATAAATGCCGCAGCACGTATAAATGGATTGTCTTACAGTAGAATGATAAACGGTTTGAATAAAGCCGGAGTTGCAGTTGATCGAAAAATTCTTGCCGATATAGCTATCAATGACGCCACAGCATTTACTCATCTAGCTGAAAAGGCCAAGGCCGCATTGTCAGATTAGTAGTGAAAATCACTTGGGCAACAGCTCCGTTATTTTAGGTAGTCGCCGGGACCAAAATTGCTTTCTTTTTAATACCAAAGTGAGAAGAATGAATCAAAATCTTAAAACTCTTGAAGAAAAAGCTCTTTTATCGATAGATGCCTCAGACAATTTGCGATTGCTAGATTCCATTCGAGTTGAATATTTAGGAAAGAATGGCATTTTAACTAAAAAATTAAAAGATCTCGGAAGTATGCCGGCTGATAAAAGGCGGGATGCTGGAAAAGATATCAATATTTTAAAAAATTCTCTTCTGGTCGCCCTCGAAGAAAAGAAAAAAAAGTTAGAGGATAGTGAGTTAGATAAAAGACTTAAATCCGAAAAAATAGACGTAACCCTCCCCGGAAA
>MDTG01425813.1_pt1 | contig 36502 bp, 35 predicted proteins | sample 811421 | NCBI WGS metagenome assembly MDTG01 (sample SAMN05326645, study PRJNA326480) | marine metagenome | isolation source: seawater | place: Pacific Ocean: South East | collected 2011
GCACTGCAGGGGAATGGCTCATGCTATCTCGATAAAACGGTTACGCACTACACCCGGGTTTAGATCACTATAATGCGCCACTTTTTTATATCAGCGTCCAATAAATTTCTCTTATGTCATGCCGATGAATTGAACCAATGGCCTTGAGTTTTTTCATTCAATTCTATTTTGGACATGCACTTTGCGCTAATTTTTATTGATTTGCTTTATTCGCGTTTCACCCTCAGTTTTGGCAATATCAAAAGCGTCAGAGATTAAGTCCAAAACCTCAATTTTTGAGTATGTCTTTTCAGGACCTCTTTTATCCAACAACTTTGCAACTTGATTGATTGACTCTACGTATGCGTCCATTATCGCTTTGGCAAAGTTTTTTTGCTCCAGTACAACATATCGGCTCTTTTCTTCGACCTTGCCAATTGGGTCATTTTCTTGGAGCCAAAATCCAAATTCGGGATCAGCAAAACTAGTCAGTTCACTACCAGTTTGTTCTTTAAATGTATTTCGAAGCTTTTCGATAAGTTTTTGTAAGCAACAATTATTCATTAATAGTTTTTCCTGCTTATTTTACGGAAAGTTAATCTTGCTATGATAACTCTAGGGCTTGAGATTTGTTTATGTAATTATCTTAAGCATAGCTTACGCTCCCTAGCAAAAAAAGAATTAAGAAACCTCCTGCCATAAACTCTTTTTCATAAAAATTATCTGATGCATGTTATTATTAGAATCGCTGTGAAATATGATTGCCGGCTAGATACAGAATGAATAAAAGAGCAGGGAGAAGAATTTTGTCTGCCATCCGACAATAATGGCTAGAGCGCCAATTATATCGAAAGTAATTACGAATGGTAGTGAGATTTCTTGGCTCCTTTAGAAAGCATCCAATCAGCAACGTCTTTATAGAATAAAACTTTAATAACTCTGTCTATTAAGAAAATATTTTCTATTAAAGCGCGGCTTGTAGGCAAGATATATCGCTCTGTAGGTATCACTGCTTTCATCTCCAAAATACTAGTGTGCCAAAGCGCCTAGTCGCTTTTTTACGTGGGTTTGGGATGAGGTGCCGATCGCGGTTTTATGCCATCTACCTACGTTTAAGAGAGAATAGGGATAAATTCTGCAAGAAAACAATAGCTAATGAGTTGAGCGTTGAGCAAAAAATAAAACTATAAAACAAAAACTAATCGACCACTAAAGCTCTCTGGATGGACCTTAACAAAGACTAGTTAAAAAATTTCTCAGAACTTAGAAACCTTTTCTCCCCCAAAAGCACTAAACTATGTTAGTAAAGATTTTGGGGGATCATTTTCGAAAATTTATTTCATTTTAGTAATTGATGATAATATTTCTCAGTAAGGCGTGATTGCTTATCCTAAGCAACATTTCTCTAGTAATTCTCAAGCCAACCAATTGCGCTCAAGTGATATACCTCTCTAGGTAACTAAGGAGACCAATGACATAGATGGCTCGTTACATGCTATAAGACGGTTTTTAGGTTATTCTTGCTTGCGTAAATATCATGATGCCAAACGAGAAGGCTGATATGTTCAGACTTTACTGTTTTAACAACCCTAGGGAAAATGATTATTAGATCCAAAATAGATTGACCGGCATATCTTGTCCAACGCGTTGGAATAACGCCAATTTCTATTGTCAATATTCTAGCAACGGCATCCATCACCGTAAGGAAAAATACCGCTCCTAACATGAAGAGAATTGATTTTACTATTGTGACTATGGATTCGTGATTGCCAAAACAAATGAAAATTTCAAAATGTCGGTGGTTCTGGTTCCTTGTATTTTGTTCCTACTTTGAATTTTAGGTCATCTAGATATTCAATATCTGATAACGAGCCCCCCCACATTTCTTTATGGTGAATCATGGATCCAGACAAGATTTCCCTTTCAATAACTCCGTTCTCATCGCCAATTTGATAATCGCCAATATCGGTCTTTCCCCTTGTACCGAATGCTTCCAAATAACGTCCAACATGTTGGGTGACATTATCTTCGTTTAACACTTCAACCATATGTGATTTTAATTCTTCGTACGTTTTGAATTCTTCTTGAGATGGAAAGTCACTTGGTTTGTATTCACCGAAATCGCTTACAGATTTATCAAAATACAACTCCATATTTTCTAAGGAGCCAAAGTGTTCAGCAACGTCTCCTTCATTAAGGTCATATTCTGTAAGTAAATACATACTGACATCTACTTTTTCAGTGACCTTCATACCTTTTATTCCTTATTTTGGTCCGATATGACCCTTCTATACAAAACATTTAAAGTCAAATTTAGGAAAGCATCTTATATTTTTCCATCGCTTTATCGTTAAAGTTTACACCCAAGCCCTGAGCTGTAGGACAAGAAATTAATCCGTTTTCGACGGACAATCGGCCATCGGAAACGTGATCCAATGCCGTCTCAAATAGTGGAAAATACTCAATAGGACATAAGTTGGAAAGACCTAAGCTTGCATGGACTGCTGCCGCTGTACCTAAAGCCATGCTGTTTGAGTTATGGGGAGACACTTGCACAAAAGTTGCCTCAGCCATTTCCGCGATTGCTTTGAGTTCCAGGATCCCCGAAAGACAGATATCCGGATTTATAATATCAACTGCGCGCTCCTCAAATAGGCCCAAAAATTCGCGGCGCGTTGGTAGTGTTTCTCCAGTCAATAATGGTTGGCAAATATTATCACGGACATACCGCATGCTTTTGGGGTCGCTTGGAGCAAACGGGTCCTCTATCCATTTAAGTCCGTATGGCTTTATAGCATTGGCTATTTCGAGTGCTCGGTGAGGGCTTGCGTGCCGCCAAAGATCTACAGCGAGCCCTATATTTGGCCCAACAGCTTCTCGCACGGCTTCAAGAACCTTGATGCCGTGCAAAATTGGAGTCTCGGCATTAAACGGATATAACTTGATAATTTTGTGACCATTAGCGACTTGCAGCGCCGCCATTTCCGCAAAACCTTTTGCACTCTGTGGAAACGGGGAATAAATATTAGCATAGACTGGAACTGATTCATATAGTTTTCCGCCCAGCAGCTCATAAACTGGGACACCTAGTCGCTTACCTAAAATATCCCATAATGCTATCTCTATTCCGGCAAAAGCGCAATATACATCTAAGCCGGGTCTTTGTTGACCAAAATCGTTGAAGGCTGAGTTAGATAACACTCGGATATCACCCACAGGTCTTCCTCGTAAAGTTGGTGCTATCGATTGAACGATTTTTACAATCGCCTTTTCCCGGAATGAAAGGTTGTGACATTCACCCCAACCAATAAACCCGTTTTTTGTTTCTACCCGAACCAGAATGTATGCTTTATGTGACCACCAAGGGTGCTCTTTAGTATCAGCTGGAATGAGGTAAGGATCTATCGAAACGATCTGATCGACCAATTTAGCCTCCATCCGTTTAACCTTTCCTAATATTTACGATTAGCAGCTTTTCGGTGCTCTAAGATTAGAATTTAAATTACTTAAATTAAAGGCAGTAAACTGCCAACAAGGGTTGGATGTATGTTCCGCAGATCATGCACCAGAAAGTGACGAGGTAACAAGGTCATGCTTGAGGGGAAACGATTATTTACTTACTTAGTCTAAGTTGCCTCTGGACTTGATTGGATAAAGTCATGGAAGTATCATCAATTTGGAGGTCATGATGGATAATGTTAGACAAGTTGCCTTAATAACAGGCGGCCTTTCCGGAATTGGTCTTTCTGCAGCTATTCAAATGTTGGAAAGGGGGGTGGCTGTTTGTGCTGCATCTACCCGAGCCGGCACTTCAGAAGCAAAGAGCGCTGAAGCAAGTATTGAAGTGGCAGCATTAGATGGACAAACAGAATGGCTTACTTGTAGGCTAGACGTACAGGATATTGCTAGCATTGACAGGACCGTTAGAGCAATTGCCAATGAGTTGGGTCCAATAAGTATTCTTGTTAATTCTGCAGGTGTGTACTGTCATGAACCTATAAGCAGACACGATAATGAAATTTGGAATACCTCGTTAGCTATCAATCTAACAGGGCCATTTTTAATGACCCGTGCGGTGTGGCCTCATATGATAGAAAGGGGACATGGTAGGATCGTGAACATAGCCTCTACGGCATCACATAAAGGAGCTGAAAATTATGCCGCTTACTGTACTTCCAAAGCTGGTTTGCTTGGACTGACCCGTGTTACCGCCCTGGAGGGAGCTAGAGCAGGAATCCTCGCAAATAGTATAAGTCCATCTTGGGTTGATACCCCCATGATGGCAGCTAGTATGGAATCTCAGGCTCTGATACGCTCGAAAAGTGTATGCTCACTATATGAAGAAGCAAAAAACAGTAATCCGCAAAAAAGGATAATTTCCTCACGAGAAATAGCGCAGCAAATCGTATGGCTTGCTCTAGATGCGCCTGTTGCAATTACCGGTGAAGATATTCTTATGACAGGCGGTGCGACTTGGTAAAGCAGTAAAGTTTACTTAACCGATTGCTTTCATTTATTAATAAGGTGATATTGTGTGAGAAATATGAAGTAAGCTATTATTACTAATAAGCTGTTTATCATAAATCTATAGGTGGTAGTACGAGAGACTTACGCGACAGGAAGGCTGGAGATTGTAAAAGATTAGGAACGCTTTCATATATTTGTTACATAGAATTTGGGGATCTTGATGAAACTTACGCTGCTTGGAACTGGGAGCCCTGCACCGATGGTAAGCAGAGCCAGCCCAGGTTATGTTGTTGAAATCGGAGATGAGGTATTAGTGTTCGATCATGGACAAGGGTCGCACGACAACTTCTTAAAAGCTGGCTTTAAAGCGGTTGACGTTCATACCGCGTTCTTTTCACATTTACATTTTGATCACTGCGCAGATTATCCACGTTTAGTACATACAAGGTGGGATCAGGGAGCGGGACAAGTTCCTGACCTTAAGGTATATGCACCGGAGTACATGCATCGAATGAGTGAACTTCTCTTTCAAGAAAATGGTGTATTTCATCCAGACTTGGATGGACGGATGAATTCCTCTGGGAGTCGGGTAGTTTATCGAAATAGAGGTGGAAATTTGCCAAGATTGAGACCCTCTCCAGACGTTACATCATTGTTTGATGGACAGGTGATTGAAAGCGATAATTGGAAGGTTACCGTAAGAGAAGTTTACCATCAGCCAGGTTATATTGAACCTTATGCATTTCGTATTGAGTCCGATGAAGGTGTACTAGTTTATTCTGGCGATACTGGCCCTTGCAAAGGCATAGATGAGATTTCAGAAGGAGCTGATCTTTTAATACATATGTGTTATTTCCTTTCGGGTACTTTTATTCAAGACGATAAACTCCTTACCTCTTCCGGGCATTTAGAGGCTGCAAGAACAGCGGCAAAAGCTGGTGTTAAAACACTAATTACTACTCACTTCACTCCTCAAATGGACTCGCAAGGTACTAAGGAAAGATGTTTAGGAGAGATGTCTCAAATTTTTAACGGAAGAATTATTTGGGGCGAGGACTTAATGGCCATTCCATTAGAGGCAGGATCTATTCCAAATGCTGGCTAATAGATGAAATTAGAAATTTGAAAACCAATAATCACGCGCTTTGATCCAAGCAAGATTGCTAAACTTTTCGCCGAAGCCTTGATGTGATATTTTTAGACCACATTGAATAAATATCGGCGTCTATTTTTTCAGGTAAAGTTTCTTCCCATTCGAGATATCCTCGCGCATCTTCTAGGTTCCCTTTGTGACGATCGGCATACATTTTACCTCTGTCACATGGGGCCTCAAGTTTACTTTTGAGAGTATTAAAGAATATTTGGGTCTTGCTATTCCAGCAGACCGTGCTTTTGACTTTGAGGCCGTAAATACCTAGTAATTTTTTAATGAATCTGAAATGCTGTTCGTTATAACATACAGCACCCAAATTTAAGGGGGCATCATTTTCGATTAAGAAACTTGCTAGGTTCGCCCAAACCGAACCACGAATTGAACAATTCTGAAAATCTTGTGAACTTCTAAAATCGTAAATAGGGAGATCAAAATTTAACCAATTTTTAAAATTATTGAATTCCTCATTTTTTGATCTTTCTGTTTTTCCGGAGTTCAAACATTTCTGTGAGACGAGTATTTCTACATTATAGCCCATTGCTTTAAGCCATAGAGCGGCAAAAGCCGCCCTGCAGCCATTACCAGAGTCGAAAAGCGTAATTGGCACATGGAAGCAAGCGATAGCGACATCCGTTTGCTGAACCATGTTGGTTCCAGAAATTTTTTTTATAGGATGAATTGAAGGTTTTGTTTCTGCTGCGTCATCTGAAACATCAAAAAATAGGTGATCTTTTTTTTGGTTTACGCGTTCGCTTATTTTCTCCTTTTCTACTGTGCTAATTTTGATGCCCCATCGCTTGACCAACCCTTTTATCTGACTAAGGTTTTCGGCCCTTGGAACCATCACTCTATTTGCATTAGTTTCCCTAGTCTTCCCACTTAATTCCCAGGCTTGCGTGCCTCCTTTGAAAACACAAAATCTTGACGGATAGCCTGCGGCCATTAATGTACATGCCCCAATTATTGAGCGGGTTCGACCGGCGCAGTGCAATACTGGAAAATCGTCTTTTTCTTGCAAATTTAGAAGCAACGAAAGGAGGTTGCTGTTAGGCAAATTTATAGAGTTAGGCAGAGTAAATAATTTGTATTCTGATGTCGGCCGCACGTCATAGAGCGTATATTTTTTGCGATTTTTGATATATTCCTCTGGTCCGATCTCTATAAAATTTGTATTGCGATATAGCACCTCACCAAATGCCTTTGACCAAGAATGCTCACCTTGTAGAAAGCCCGAAGTGCCATCACGGGGTCTACAAGTTGGGTGCGTAATAATGTTGGTGTAACCAAGTTCAGTCAGTCCTGCTATTGAAATTTTTTGTAATTTTGAGGACCAAGACAACAGATGTATAGGAAAATCACGGCTTCTTATTAAGTGGGGGAGACGGGACCAAAAGTCTGATAACGGAATATTCACACTTCCTAGCCAGTGCCCTTCAATGAATTCACATCGTTCCCTTGTATCAATTAATGAAAAAGGTTTACGTGCTTCATAAAGCTGTAAGAAAAGGCCTTCTGTCATCTTAGGTCCTCCACATATAAGAAGGGTCTAACAGTTGTGATCTGGCACTAACAGAAGTTTCCCAATGTGCTTGCTGGCTTCCATAACTTTGTGGGCTTCTGCCACTTGGCTGAATGAATAAAAGCTATGTATCTCTGGACGTATTTGACGATTAGCAAAAAGTGGCCAGATATGTTCTTCTAGACTGTCGCAAATTGATGACTTTTCTTTAACTGTTCGAGGCCTGAGGCGTGCCCCGGTGATAGTCAGATGTTTTGAATGAATGTGGGAAAAATCTACCTCTGCCTTTTTGCCACCCATCAAGTTTATTATCATTAGTCGGCCGTTTTGCGCTAATAGCTCAACTTCTTTTGGCAGGTAATGACCTCCAATGATGTCAATTATCAGATCTACCCCGTATTCGTTACTCGTTTTTCTACAAATTTCTACAAAGTCTTCGGTCTTGTAGTTTATTGCAAAATCAGCGCCAAAGCGTTTTATTGCAGAACATTTTTCTTGGCTTCTAGCGGTAGCGTATACTATCGCTCCGAACGCTTTAGCAACAGAGATTGCCGCATGACCAATTCCGCTTGTGCCACCCTGAATGAGAACGCGTTCGCCGGCCTTCAATGCGCATCGATCCATCATGTTTGTCCAAACGGTACAAAAAACCTCCGGAATACCCGCGGCCTCTAGGAGAGTTACGTTTTCAGGAATTGTCATACACTGCCCCTCGGGTGCAGTGGCGTATTCGGCATAACCACCCCCTACAATTAATGCGCAAACTTCATCCCCTACTTTAAATCGCTGACACTCAGCACCAATTTCTACCACTTCGCCAGAAACTTCTAAACCCATCAGATCTGGTGCGTGTTGTGGAACGGGATACTTACCTTGTCTTTCACGCAAATCCGCTCCATTTATTCCTGCTGCTGCAACCCTGATTAAAACTTCCTTTTTTTCAGGTTTTGGCACTGCTCTTGTGCTCAGTTTCAGAACTTCTGGACCGCCCGGATGTGTTGTTACGATTACTTTCATGGTCTGTCGTTTGTGAGGCATTTCTCATTTCCATTCGAGGCATCGTTGAATTAATTAAATTGTTTTATAACCGGAGAAGCATTTAAAAAGTTGAAAACCATGCCCGGCAAATTTAATTTAACGATATCTGGTACCTATTTTTAAGCTAAATTAAATAGATTGAAATAATACTGGACTTAGATTGTACTTGGCTTTTTTATTTTGCGGTTGCACGGCTAAATTATACACCCCTTGATATTGCAGTCTGCGGTTTCTGGGCAAATCCCATGTAAAGCACAGTTTTTAGCGGAAATGGTCCAAATAAGAAGTCACCTTTTCGATTAAAACCTCGCGGACCTAGCCCTGTCTGAGGCCCAGAAACCAGACCCGCATTTTTGACTTCTTTTATTAATTCAGCGGGTTTAATAAACTGGGCGGGGTCGTGCGTTCCTCGTGGTAGAAGGCCAAGAATATCTTCTGCGATCGTAATGGTAGCTAGACGTGCAATAAGGTTACTATTGATGGTATCGTATAAAAAAAAGCCGCCTGGCCGCAAGACACGTGTAATTTCTGCGACAACTTTGGTGAGATCGCTAACATGTTCCAAGACATCTACGCAAACCACAGTATCAAATTCTCCATCCGTGTATGGAAGCTGTTCGCCAATGCCTGTCGTGTACTTGATATCTTGGCCCATCAAATTGGCTCGGGTTCTGGCGGCTTCTATTGCTTCAGTGGCTGGGTCTATACCACTGACTATTGCGCCCTTTCCTGCCATAGCTTCAGACATGAAGCCACCGGCGCAGCCCAGGTCAAGGACAGATTTATCTTTCCAATCAACAAAGCGGTCAAACCAACTAAGGCGCGCTGGTACAAGGTTCTTAAGTGTTCGAACCCAACGTATGTCATCCGACCACCACTGATCTGCTACCTCGTTATAAATAGATAGATTATTTCTCGGCCTTTCAGTCATTATTCTTAGGCCGGTACAGTTTAGGAATCGCATAAGGAACTACCTCCTGATACTTTAAAAATCTCTCGCCATATAGCTTCTTAAAACGTCGCTCTTTCAGTCTTGGGGCGACTAGACAATAAATTGTCAATATCACAGCCAAGGAGAACTGATCAGGTGTCCAAACTGGAACAGTCCAAAGTGTGAGTACGAATGACACATATATTGGCTGTCGAATAACACGGAATAATCCTTTAGTTGGCATATCTGGGAAGGTTGGGTTTTTGTTCTGTGCCATTGACATCCAGCCAAGCGCACCTGATTGAACTTCTGCGCCTGCATCAATGCTGGATTTAATAAGCAGTAGCCATGAAAGAGTGTATAGGCAGCAAAAAAGAGAAAGAATAGGTCCTTCGGCTCGCCACCACACAATACCACTAGGTGTCCAGAGTGAAAATAATAATAGTAGCTGTAGCGATGCGACTATGGCGTAAGTAGTTGTGCTGAGTGTTTTATAATGTTGCCTTGGCGCAATCCAGCTAAGGAATATCTTTCCTTTCTGGCTCAACAAAAGTGAGTGGGTAAGTGGAAACTGGAGCAGCAAAAATGCATTAGTTAAATAGCAGGCAGGTAAGGGAATATTGCCTAAGCTTTTGCTCATACCAAAAAACATAGAAATAATCATTGTCGCAACAGCAAGCGCAAAAATAATGTGACAGGTAATTCCATAAGCGAACGCAATAATAATTCGCTTCCATCCGTGCGGCATACTCATGAGTCCGGAAATTAGAGATAATAACCGTCTCAGTGGATTGTATTTGGGACTTTCCATATTCACAAATATAGGTTCCGCTGGAAAATTTCTAGCGAAACGGATAAAGCGCCGCAGAAGTTATTTTTGAGAATTTAACCAAGTTGGCTTTTTTGAGTGTCCAAAGTCAGGCGAATTTTTTTAAGTTCTTCAGCACCTATTTTAAGTCTTACACCTAGTTGCCCACTTTCTTTTAAAACAGGTCGTTTGCTCAATAATAATTCGACCGCATGGATAGCGTCATAAGCTGCGCAGGTATGAACTATCCGCGTCATTAGCCACTCCTGAGTTATATAATGCTGTTCTTTCGCGAGGCGATCGATCTCTACTATGAGAGGGTCGTAATCGAAAACACGATCCATTTTATCAAATTCAATTAGAACTAATTTAGGATCAATTTTTAATGTAAGATCGAGTATATGGTTATTAGGTATCACATCTTCCGGACTGTAGTTTCCTAGAGAACACTCAATAGCTAGTTGTTTCAGTTCAATTGTACTCAGCATTTTATTAATTTCTTGAGTTTCTCTGTATTTGTGATTGTTGGAGTAACGAAACTTTGTAAGTTGGTAGAGTCAGCTTGTCTTGAAATTCCGCAATCTATTAAAGTGCTTTCAGGATCAGTTTTTCAATCTCTGAACGGTTAGTAGCTGCTATCAACCGACCGAGTTCTTCCATGCCTTTAAACACAACAATTGTTGACCGTCGGGGGATATTCAAATCCTTTGTAAAAGGATGGTTGCTGTACTCATCCCAATTCAGATCAAGAAACATTATTTTTTCTGCTAGCTTGGGCTCTTCGGTCAATATGGTGTCGAACACTCTTTTCTGCATATTGCAAGTACTGCACCATTCGGTTTTCCAGGTAACAACAATCGTTTTTCCTTCGACCATGGCTGCTTTAACCGTTACGACATCTACATAAGGGCGATCAATTAAAGTGTTTTGGGACTCTGCAAGTGCTACTCCTCCGCTCAGAATGGCGATACTTGCAACAAGTTTTGTAAATAGAAAACGCCGTATAATCATATTAGATCCTCTTTTTACTAAAATTTTACTGACAGGGAAATAAGCCAGGTAGGCATAATTCCAACTAGCCAATACTCAAAAGTTTCGTTAGTTCCAGAAAGGACTATCAAGCCGACTACGATTGATATTACGCCGAATACAATAAATGCCGTCCTAGATTGCGCCCTAAGTTTTGCTTTCCGGGTTCGGATTACCTTACGTCCCCCATAGGATAACAGTAGAAATATTGTTCCGATGCCAGCACCATAAGCTAACATAATCGCGAAAGATAAACCTAGCTGCTCTCCTGTTGATGCGAGTGCAACGGCTGCTCCCATTGTGGGTCCAATGCAAGGCGACCAGGCTAAGCCAAGGGCTGCTCCGGCAACAGTATTTGCCAAATGAGAGCCATTTAGCTCCTTCGTCCAGCCACTTATGCCTGCAACATGGCCTGACAAGTATGTAAAAGGAGAATAGCTGGTCGGCAATAAAATTAAGATGCCAAACATCATTAAAAATAGCGCGCCAAAATTCGAAATATCAGATTGATTTATCCCGATTTTATAACCAGCAACAGAAACTAAAAAACCAGCAAAACAAGTTGAAATTGAAAGTCCAAATGCAATGAAAAATGGGGATTTCTTATTTTCTTGAAGAGCCGAGGCAGCAACAATCGGCAAGATCGGAAGGACACAGGGATTTAACAAGGTTAGTAATCCTGCCACATATCCCAAGAGTAAAAATAACATTATATTCCAACCTAAACCGGCCCCACAATTTAATTGTAAAGCCAAGCTTTGCGTACTTTTAAACAATTATTTCCGAAATCGACCTTTTTAATCGCCCGTCTTGGTGGTTTTAACCTAATTCATCAGGGTTTCAGTTATTGATTTTCGTAGCTCGCTTTCTGCGCGACAAGGCAACCAACAAATTTTTTCTAGTTTTGCTAAGTTGGCTTTAGCTTTTTCTAACTGTCCAAGCTGAATGTATAATTCTCCTTGGTACCCTAGCGCATTCCTATGTTTAGGGTGCATTTCCAAAGCCAGCTCATAAAACTTTGCTGCGGCCTTCAAATTCCCCGATTTTCTCGCTGTAAAACCAAGGAGGTTTAATCGGTCTGCTTCATCGGATTTTACCGGCATGGCCTTAAGTTTCATGTGAGCAATGCCAAATTCATTTTGATCAATCAACGCATGAATTTCTTTGAAGCGATCGGCTGTTTTGTAATTCGATGACCCTGATGAGTAAGATGAAGAAGACGATGAAGATGACGTTCCTCCGCCAGCAGCCATAGCTATACCTGCGGACATTACCACACCCATTACAGCACAGAATAGTTTTTTCATGACACAATAACTCCCACTTTGATTTTTTTTTTACGCAAAATTTGATTTAGTGGATCAAACAAATTGTTCAAAAGCTTTTAAGACATTAAGTAAGCCTTCCAACGAATTCTTAGAAATTATTGTTTACGTGTCTGCCATTAGGTTGCGAAAATTATTTCTAAAGTATCTCTTAAGTCGATTTATGAGGATTAGCATGGGTCAGGAATAAATTTAAAGCCTTGTAAGAGATCTATAAATTAAGCTGTTCGTTTAAAACTTAAATTTGCCAAACCGATCACTTGGACACATTTGATTGTTATTTATTGAAAAATTGGTAATATACGCTCATTAAGACGTTCGTAGCCAGAATATAAACAACTTTAGGAAAAACGCGATTGAATTCTTCACAAAAAACGGTCTTGAGCGTAAGCGATTTATCAATTTCCCTTCCACCAAGGTCTGATAGACAATTTGCGGTAAAGGAAGTTTCTTTAAAAATAAATCGGGGTGAAACTCTTTGCATAGTTGGCGAGAGTGGTTCCGGCAAGTCGGTTATGGCTAGCGCAATAATGGGTGATATAGCGCCTCAGCTAAAAGTTGCGTCTGGCGACATTATTTTCGAAGAGAAAAATGTACTGAAAATGTCACCTCGAGAACTAAATAGGCTTAGGGGTTCAAGGATATCCATGATCTACCAAGAACCTATGGCCGCTCTAAATCCATCCATAAAGATCGGTAAGCAAATTGAAGAAGTTTATCAATTGCATCAACCCGACATTTCACAACAGCAGCGCAAAAGCGAAACCTTAGACCTACTCACTCAACTTAAATTACCAAAACCCGAACGCATTTTTGATAGCTATCCACACCAAATTTCAGGGGGACAGTGCCAAAGGGTCGTTATTGCGATGGCGCTAGCGTGCAAGCCTGATGTTCTTATTGCAGACGAGCCGACCACGGCGCTCGATGTAACCACCCAAGCCGAAATCTTGCGATTATTCAATGACCTAAAAGAAATCTATGACAATGCCACAATTTTCATCACGCATGATTTTGGGGTCGTTGCCGAAATAGCTGATCGTGTCGCAGTTATGTGCTGGGGAGAAATAGTTGAAGAAGGTTCCAGGAAACAAATTTTAATGCAACCAAAGCAGCCTTACACGCAATTATTGGTAGATGCGATGCCCCTATTAGAAGCAAATCGTAAGCCGAATTCGGAGAGAAAAGACGCTCCAATCATAGAGGTTGAGAAACTGCATAAAATCTACGGTTTTGGGAAAAATCAAGTCCATGCTGTTAAGGACGCAAGTTTTGCACTTCACACGGGAGAAACACTTGGAGTTGTTGGGGAAAGTGGGTCAGGTAAGTCGACATTAGCAAAGACGCTCATTCGTTTGGAAGAGGCAAGTGAGGGGTCTGTAATTATAAATGAAAAAGATTTTTTATCTTTTAAAGGTCAAGATCTAGCCAAAGCGCGCAAAGACATCCAAATGATCTTTCAAGATCCATTCGGTTCACTTAACCCATCGCATTCAGTTGGGTATGCAATAACACGCGGATTATTAATACAGGGTTTTTCCGCCAAAGAAGCACGCGCGAAAGCGTTCGAATTATTGGAAAACGTTGGGCTGCCTGAAGTTGCTTTCAAGCGCAAACCAACAAAGTTTTCTGGTGGCCAGCGTCAACGCATTGGTATTGCACGAGCTTTGGCAATGGGACCATCTGCGCTTATTGCTGATGAAAGCGTCTCGGCATTGGATCTATCTGTACAAAAACAGGTGTTGCAACTTTTAGATGACTTACAAAAAAAGTATCAAATGTCTATTATTTTTATAACTCATGATCTCCGAGTGGCCGCTCAAATTAGCGATTACATTGCCGTTATGCAAAATGGCTTAATTGTTGAGTTAGGAGCAGCTAGTGAAATTTTTGACAACCCAAAACATATGTATACCAAGCAGCTGATAGCTGCCGCACCTGGTAGAGATTGGAACCCACCGCGACTTAGTAGAGAGCGTGCAAGCGAAATTGCTAAAAATATTGAGCGCATCTGATTTAAAAATAACGCTTTAATAATCAGGTGCTTTTAAAACTTCAATTTAGTATTCTTGTACTTCACTTTAATTCCAGTTTCTGGAAGCCACAGCTCTTGTAAAAGTTTTTTTGAAGCATTAGCATCTAAGCCACCCAGCAATAGTAATCAGATAAAAGCTTTTTCTTCGTGACCAAATTAGGGGTCTAGGATCGCCACCACTTTATATTTGGCAACTGGTTGTGAGCTAGGAATTTAGAAATTTAGTAAGCTCAGACATAAAAAAATGGGCAAGATATAAACATGAAATCGCATGACAAAAATTGCGCGTGCGAATTTAAGGGAGAACTAATATGTTAGATAATTCTACTTTATATGCGTATCCGGGTGATGATGGTTCCAAATTAATGCCAAAATCACGGTATGGTAACTTTATAGGTGGGGCGTGGGTTGAACCTATAGATGGTAAGTATTTTGAGAATCTCTCACCAACCACCGGTAAAGTAATATGTGAGATTGCTCGATCAAATGCGAAGGATGTAGAAGCTGCTTTGGATGCTGCTCACAAAGCAGCTCCGGCATGGGGTAAAACTGGTCCCACCGAAAGAGCTAATATGCTTTTAAAAATTGCTGATATTATTGAAGATAATCTAGAGATGTTGGCACTCGCTGAAACGTTGGACAATGGAAAACCAATTCGTGAATCAATTGCTGGAGACATGGCCCTGACCGTTGACCATTTTAGATATTTCGCGTCTGCAATAAGAACTCAAGAAGGTTCGATTGGGAACCTCGATGGTTCTGTATCTGGTGGTGGAAATTCACCCTTGGGAATGATGTCTTATAATTATCCCGAACCATTGGGAGTGGTTGCGCAAATAATTCCTTGGAATTTCCCCTTGACTATGGCCGCTTGGAAACTCGCACCTGCTTTAGCTTGTGGTAATGCAGTGGTCCTTAAGCCGGCAGAACAGACACCATACTCTATTTGTGTTTTAATCGATCTAATAGCGGATCTGATCCCCGATGGTGTGGTAAACGTTGTCCATGGGTTTGGGGTTGAAGCTGGTAAACCTTTGGCTTCAAGCAAAAGAGTTAGAAAGGTTGGGTTTACTGGTGAAACTACCACCGGAAGACTTATACTACAGTATGCTTCCGAAAATTTGATACCAGTCACATTGGAATTAGGCGGTAAAAGTCCAAATGTTTACTTTAGTGACGTTATGAATGGCAGCGATGAATATATTTCCCGGTGCGTTGAGGGTTTTGTGCATGCATATTTCAATCAAGGAGAAGTTTGCACTTGTCCATCCAGGGCACTTATACAAGAGGATATGTACGATCCCTTTATGGAGCTAGTTAAGAAGCGTGTTGATGGCCTAAATTGTGGTTCGCCTTTCGATTTGAATACGCAAGTAGGGGCGCAGGCGTCTGGAGAACAATTTGAAAAAATCATGTCTTACATGGATGTTGCCAATCAAGAAGGAGCGGAAACTCTTTTTGGTGGAAATGCTCGTTCCATGGATGGTGATCTAAGTGGTGGTTACTATGTTCAGCCAACTGCCTTCAAAGGGACAAATAGTATGCGCATATTTCAGGAAGAAATCTTTGGTCCCGTTGTATCGGTAACAACTTTCAAAGATGAAAGCGAAGCTTTGAGTTTGGCAAATGATACGCTTTATGGTTTGGGCGCTGGCGTTTGGACTCAAAACAGTAACGTAGCATATCGTATGGGGCGAGGTATTGAAGCAGGCCGGGTTTGGGTAAATTGTTATCATTCGTATCCGGCACACGCACCTTTCGGAGGATATAAAAACTCAGGTATTGGTAGAGAAACGCATAAAATGATGCTCGGACATTACCAACAAACAAAAAATGTACTAGTTTCCTATGCGGAAGAACCCGATGGTTTCTTCTAAGCGGCTACGTCAAGATAATAAGTCCCACAGAAAGTTTGTGGGACTTGTATATCTATAATAGAGGTTAATATGAGTAAACGCCTTTCTTTTACCGAAAAGACAAAACAGCTTGTAGATGAACTTGCCGAGATAAATGGTAAATTAGTCTTTCATCAATCTGGCGGGTGCTGCGATGGCTCTGCGCCAATGTGTTTTCCCCGAAATGAATTTAGAGTAGGATCGCGCGATAAATATTTAGGTATGATTGAGACACATCCCTTTTTCATAGCTGAAGATCAATATGCCTATTGGGAACACACGCATTTAATAATAGATGTGGTCCCAGGCCGCGGTGGAATGTTTTCATTAGAGGGTCCCTCAGGGAAAAGATTTTTGACAAGGTCCAGAGTTTTTAGTGATGCAGAGTTTTCGGAATTAAAATTGGATCCTCCTTTAAGTGCAAACGAAATTGATTTCATAGATGGGCTGAAGACAACAAGTTGAAAACTTTTTATGCAATTAATTTCAATTATTTTGTTGATGTGTTCAATATTTGGATTGTCCAAAGCTAACGATAAAACTTACTTTTATTGCTAAATATAAATTTTATTGCTAATTATCTCGCGACTCAGCAACGAACAAGGCAGCTAGGTGTAGTCCACTTTTAAGGGTTGCCTTAATGTCAGATTTATTTCGTTCTTTGTTACCATTACACAGATTAGCGGCAAGACATGGACAGGGCTTGCGCCCCGAAATACTGGAAGTATTACAGCAAGAAGCATCGAAAGACAAAAATGTAGTGCAATTTCAAGTCAATGCTAAATCAGTGGGACTGGTAAACCAAATGTCAAATGAAGCCGGTATCATAAACTCAAAAACCACAGAATTTCACTACAAAAAATGAAGCAAAATCTGAACTTGAAGCAATTTATTTACAGAGACTTAATTCCAAAAACAGTTAAATTGTTAAATTTTTTACGGAATTCAAAATGGAAGCCGTTTTTATTCTTTTACTGACTTTTGTAACTTCTAAAGAGGTATCATCATTTGCGTTGCGCAACGATACTTTAGTAGAGCATGCAGCTTTTGAAAGCATTTCAGAGTGTGAGCGGGCACTTGTTTCTTACGCTTCTCAAACAAATCCGACCATGAAAGTTGAACCAAATAGGTTAGGTCAACTCGAAGCCTACGCCTCCTTCGACCATCAATCCAAAGGTAAAGTTTCTTGCTTGCGGATAATCTTACCAGCACAGCACAAATCCCCGCTTAGTTAATTGTATCGAGAAATGTTTTAATGAGTATGAATTTTCAACCTTTATAAAAATTATTTCCTACTATTTGAAGCGCCTTGAGGCTTGGATTGCCAATACTGAGGAATTTGGAGAAAATCAGACTAACTACTCTGAATCTCCACTACCAACTTCGATATTATGGGATTAAAACATGTGCGTGTCTCACTATGCAAAATATATGCCTTTTGTTTTCGCGCTAACAGCGTCTTTTTTCTTTGCATTGAGTACATTTTTGTCCAAGTTAATTGGTACAGGAATATTAAGCGAAGCCGTTCATCCTTTACAGGTTACTCATAGCCGCTTTGCATTTGGCTTTGTGGCAACCTCTTCGTTTTACTTGATATTTGGGAAACAGAAAATCAGCAGGCCAAATCTTAGATTGCATATTTTGCGAGCAACATTTGGTTGGATTGGTGTTTCAATAATGTTCACGAGTGTTGTCCATATACCCATAACCGATGCAGTTGCTTTAATCTTCATGAACCCAATTTTTGCTATGATATTTGCTATTTTTATACTTAAAGAGAAGATTGGCAGATATAGATGGGTAGCTGCCGTTGTAGCCTTCGGCGGTGCAACAATACTACTGCGACCGGATGGTAATCAAATAAATTTTATTTCCTTATTTTGTTTAATCGGGGCTGCGGCATTTGGGTTGGAAATTATTCTAATAAAGTTGCTTAGCGGGAAAGAGCACCCTCTACAAATTTTAATTTTTAGTAACGCTATCGGAACTTGCCTTGCTAGTGTTCCTATGTTTTATCTAGCAATTTTGCCAAGTGCTTTGCAGTTATTTTTATTAGTAAGTGTTGGGTGTTCAATGTTAATAGGCCAGTTACTGTTTTTATTGGCAATGCAAAAGACTGACGCTAGCGTAATCGCGCCTCTGATTTATTTCACAGTCGTGTTTGTCACCACATTGGATATACTTTTTCTTAAAGTATACCCAGATATTTGGTCGTACTACGGGGCAACTTTAATATTAGTAGCGGGCCTCTTCATTGGTTTTCGCGAGAGCCAACAGCTAAGGAGAAGCTCAGAAATGCAGTAAGAGTGGGGAATAAAAAAGTTTGCCTAGGATCGAAAATACTTAGATCCATAATCAAATACACTTTATCATCAAAAACTGTCTATCAAGAAATTTCCCCAAAAATCAAGGTTTGCTTTGTCGTCCCAGTTTTCTCTGGAGACGAGTCCGCAGAACTAAAATTGAATTTTACATAAACGCAAAAACTTAAATCGCTGAGCATTGAATGCCAACTCGTAGAACTCTTACCTCAAATCCTTGGGCATTTTACAAGATTAGTGAGTAAAGTACTATTTGAAGTTCTCCTTTTAATGCGAAGTATTCTTAAATATGGTGTTTTTGGTATGGGTATTACTGATAAGAATATTTCGGTAGAAATAGGCTTAATTTTCTGACACTAAAAGCCGTATGTTCACATACGATAAACGACCAGTCCGTGGCATTATTTTTGTTATTACTGGAGTTGTGCTTGGTCTTTTGGTGGGTGTTTTAATTAAAAAAATAGCGACTGAAGTGAACTTAGTTACCACTCTATTTTATCGGTTTGTATTTTCTGTACCACTACTTCTTCTGTTTGCGATCTTGGGCAGAGGCAAAGCCGCCCTAAAGATTATTGAAAAAAGAACAATGATTATGCGAGTGTTGTACGGCCTATCAGGAATGTTATTTTGGGTTTTGGCAATACGCAATTTGCCGTTGGGTCAAGCCACCGCTTTATTCCAGAGTTCAGTAATATTTGTAACGATTTTATCTCCATTTTTATTGTTTGAGCGAGTCGGATGGTATCGATGGACAGCTGTAATTATCGGTCTAACTGGAATTTTGATATTAACCAACCCATTTTCTCAAGCTGCATCATTCGAAATTCTATATGGTGTTCTTGCAGCAGTCGCCGGTGCTTTACTTTCGATAACTCTTAGGCGTTTGGGCAAAAGTGAGAACTCACTTAGTGTCGCCTTGGTCTATAACGCTATAGCTGCAGGTTTGATGATTGTGACCGTCTTAGTGTTTCCCTTGCAACTGGATCGTGTGCAGTTTTCAGTATTTCGTGATTTAGTATTACTCGGTATTATTACATCATTCTCTCAAATATTCTTTACTGGGGCATATCATTATGTAGATGCAGTGGTGGTGGCTTCTTTAAGGTACCTCCAGGTGCCGTTAGCAGGTCTAACTGCATATATTTTATTTACCGAGATTATGACTTTACCTGAAATTTCTGGAGCTGTGATAGTTATATTCAGTTGCTTGTTGATTAGCTGGAGAGAGGTGGCTGGGGTTGGTGCAAATACAAAGAATAATTGAAAATTACACAAGGTTAAACGAGTTTCCTAAGCTGACAGTAAGTCTTAAGCCTAAATTTCTTTCGTTGGCTTATTTAATGGCCTTAAGCCAATTTAGAACTTCATCGGTATGTTCTCCAAGCAGAGGAGCTTTTGTTTTGGGTTTGTAAGCGGGAGCACCGTTTATGCGAAATGGTAGCGTTGGAACAGAAAGCCCGTCTTCAAGTTTCTGAATGTAACCACGGTTTTTGATTTGCTCACTCTCCAAGGCTTCAGGGAGGGTTTGCAGACGTGCTGATGGAACCCGTCCTTCCTGGAGGATTACTTCCCAATCTTTTGCAGTTTTGGTCTTCAAAACTTCTTCCAACTCAGTTGATAATTCTTGCGCGTTGGATAGCCTTGCTTGGCGATTTGAGAATCGTGGATCATTTATCCACTCACGTCGTCCTAGTGCGTTGGCGAGACTTTTGAAGTGAGCCTCTTCGTTGACACCGAGAGATATTATCCCCTCTTTACAGGTAAAGCTACCGGCACCAGGTGAACGACTGTTTGCAAGATTGCCGCGGCGTTGTGGGGCATTTCCGGTTTTAAAATAATCTGTTACCGTGGAACTCATCAAGCTTAATCCGGTCTCCAACATTGAGACGTCAATAAATGCTCCTTTTCCAGTTTTCGAACGCTCAAATAAAGCGGCCGAAACCGCAAAAGCCGCGGCCATCGCTGTGCTATAATCTAGTATCGGCGCACCTGTGCGTATAGGACCACTGTCTGGAGTACCCGTAACATCCATAAGCCCGCAAGCGGCCTGTATATTCACATCATAAGCGGCCGCATTTTCTTGAGGTCCATTTCGCCCATAACCTGTCATCGCGCAGTAAATTAAATGCGGGTGCCGCTTCATTATCTTAATCTCATCTAGTTTTAAGAGCCGCATCGTTTTGGGAAGGTGGTTCTCCACAAAAATATCAGCTTTTTGTAGTAGAAGATGAAGCTTCTCGTTGTCTTTGGGTTTTTCTAAGTCCAGGCAAACTGATTTTTTCCCTGCTGCTTGTGTGAGATACGGCGTGCTCATACCGACCTCTGCTGAAAATGTATCCGTTCCGCCTCTATGGCGTATTGCATCACCTTTGTGCCCTGTTTCAATTTTAATGACATCTGCGCCTAGTAACCCGAGATAATAACTGCAGGCAGGCCCTGCCAAAACATGGGTAAAGTCGATGACAAGTAAGCCAGCTAATGGTTGAGTTTTAGACATCGCAACGTCAATTTGTCCTAGCTATCGTTAAAGTGGTTTACAACTCCTCACATTTCAGTTTTCGTGGGGCATCACAAGGAGGATATTATGACATCTATCAAGAAAGTTGCTGCAAGTCTTGCAGCTTTTACAATGCTGGCTGCTGGAGCGGCTTATGCGGATTATCCAAGCAAGCCAGTGAAAATTATGGTTGGCTTTTCGGCAGGTGGAGGTACGGACACCACTGCAAGAGGATTTGCGTCCTATATGCACGAGGCTCCGACTATGAACGGTATGCCCGCTTATATAGTGAACTTACCTGGTGCTTCCGGCCAGAAAGCTGCTAAGGCGGTTCTTGGGGAAGATCGAGACGGTCATACACTTTACATGATCAATATAGGAACTTTCATAGCTGGCGAACTTGCAAAGGGCGATGATCGCCCATACCACGTGCCAGACGATTTTGTAAATCTAGGGTGTGCTTCACAGCTCGTGACATCCCTTCAAGTACATACTTCAAACTCTGCTAAAACCATGCAGGAGTTTATCGACAACGCAAAAGCTTCTGGAAAAGAAATCACATGGGGTACATCGGGGGCGGCTACGATGCACGCAACAATCGGTCATATTTTCTTCGATGCAAACGGCATTCCGCATAAGAAAGTCCCTTTTAAAGGTGGATCAAAAGCACGCGCAGCGCTTGTTTCCCAGTCTGTAGAAGCAGTTTTTGGCGGCGTAAATACCGTTGTTGGATTTGAGAATGATATCCTGGCCTTGGCATCCGCGGGTGCAGATCGTGATCCAATGGCACCTGATCTCGCAACATTTGGTGAGCAAGGTCTTGCCGGCATTGATTTTACCGGTTTAATGTGTCTTTTTGGTGCCGCAGGTATTTCCGATGAGGTGAAATCGGACGTGGGCGCCGCAATTGAGCATATTGCCGGTATAAAGGGTTACAAGAAGTATATGGGGAAAAATGACTTAGCTTCATTTTATACAGATTCTGCTTCAGCGACCGCCGCTCAAGAAACAATGTTCAGCGTAATGGGTCCAGTTGTAGCAGAAATTATTGCAAATCAATAAGTTTGACAAAAACTACGAGGGCAGGCTGAGTGTGGCCTGCCCTCATGTTTTGGAAACATAGAATAACGGACATTTGTTTGTGGAAAAAAGAGATTACAAAACAAAAGTGGAATTTGGGGTAAGTGCTGTCGTTTTTATGATTGGTGTTTTCTTTATTTTTCAGGCTTCAACTATAGACACAACCAGAGAAATTGTGGGTCCTCGAACGTTACCAATGGTTCTTGCCATATCGATGGTACTCGGTGGCTTTTGGCTAACCCTGCGGGCGGCTTTAAACAGGACCGGTGAACTTAAAGACGGATATGGATTTTTAGAAAGCGACGTACCTCGAATTTTGATGGTAGTGGGATGTGGAGCGCTTTTTGTTGTTGTATTTTTTGCGTTAGGTTATTTTACAGCCTTGTTTGTTACCTTTATCGCCATGCTTTATACATTTGGTGTGCGAAAGTGGTTAAAGATGGTGATCGGCTCCCTACTACTAGCGTTCATTTTTCAATGGTTGTTTATGGGTATCATGCTGCTTAATGATCCAAAAGGAGCGTTGGTCGATATGCGCCCCTTCACTAATTGGATTACGGGAGCGCAATAAAATGATGCAGAACCAATGCGCCGGACTTGAGGCTCTTTTCGAGACACTCGGTTTCTTATCAGTATTTTATGACATTTCATGTGGGTTCGTAGTTCTGTTCAACGATCCTTTTGCTCTCTTGTTCGTCATTCTCGCCGCAATTGTTGGAATAGTCTTCGGCGCTTTGCCCGGGCTGACAGCGGCGGCGGCTATCGCGATGATGCTGCCTATATTGATAGCATACAATGATGAAATCGGTGGTTTGGCAGGACTTGCCTTCCTATATGTTATTGGAAAATCGGGCCGATATGGAGGGTCGATCGCAGCAATATTGTTTAATACGCCAGGTACTGCTGCATCAGCTGCAACAATGCAAGACGGATATCCGATGACGCAGAAAGGTCGAGCTGGAAAAGCACTTAAGTCTGCAACAATAGCCTCGGCTTATGGTGATTATTTTGGGGAAATAGTTTTAATTTTTGGTGCTGTTGTTATTGCCGCATTTACTAGAAAATTTGGACCACCTGAAAATTTCGCTATTTATTTAATGGCTTTTGTAGTTATTGGGTCTGTTGTTAGTGACAGTATTATTAAAGGCATAATTTCTACTTTGTTTGGCGCGGTTGTTGGTTTGATAGGTGAAGATGTAATAACCGGTCAATTCAAAATGACTATGGGGATTGATGAACTTGAAGCTGGCATGGCTCTCGTACCGTTGTTGATAGGTGTGTTTGTTATATCCGAGGTTATTGTGCAGGCAGAAAAAGCTGCCAAGCTAAAGGTGGTTAATGTTGCACCAAATGCTTTGGACACAGGTGAAGATTACTTTACCTGGGTGGAGTTTAAGAGGTGTATCCCATTAATGTTTCGCTCCTCAATTTATGGTTCGTTAATTGGAATGATGCCGGGTCTTGGTTCTTCGGTTGCCTGCTTCGTTGCTTATGGTGAGGAAAAACGTCGTGCGAAAAACAAGGACGAATGGGGGACTGGTGTGGTAGAAGGTATCGTTGCTCCGGAATCAGCGAATAATGCTGTGTCTGGACCATCGATGATTCCCTTGTTGACGTTAGGAATCCCAGGCTCCACAATTGCTGCCGTTTTAATTGGAATGTTTCTTGTTAATGGCCTACAGCCGGGTCCAAGTATTTTTGCGGAGGAGCCACCTCTTTTTATGGGTGGTCAATTGATCAGTCCTAGGGAATTTATATTTGGAATTTTTGCTGCAGGACTAATTGGTATAGCTTGCTATGCGCTTATAGGATATTTTGCAGCCTCCTTCGTTGGACGCATGATAGCGATTTTGCCGACCCAGTATCTATATCCTTTCATATTTATGACAGCGCTCGCAGCCAGCTATTCATCACGCGCTTCCATCTGGGACGTTGGGTTCGCTCTTCTCTTTGGTGTTATCGGATATGCAATGAGAAGAACAAATTTTTCAGCTGCAGCTTTCATAATTGCCTTTGTGCTTACGGCTAGTATGGAAGAAGCGTTCCGTCAATCTATGATTATTTCTGACAATGGTTTTTTAATTTTCGCAAGCTTCGAATATCAAGATAAGTTTTCATATGCACCAATCTTTTTACTGATCGGCATCGCAGTAGTGGTATTGCGCTCTTGGTCAAGTTTCACATCGCTTAAAGAAAACTCTTAGCACGGTGCTTTTTAGAAAATATGACTAAGTGGCAGATTTCCTTCGTTTTCTTTTTTGGATTTTTTGGCGGTCTTTTGGCATTTAATATCGGGGTGCCTATGCCTTTTTTGCTGGGCGGTATCTTGGGCGCGGCATCATTCATTCTTTGGTATGAAAAAGACGGGCGGCAGCTACCAAAACTTTCGCGTTGGGTACGTCTTGTTTTCATGTCTATAATAGGAACGATGCTTGGCTCAAAGGTTTCACCAGAGTTTCTGCCTTTACTCCCGCAGTTTTGGCCATCAGTATTCGCTTTAGTTCCTTTTGTATTGCTCGCCCACGCTGGTGGTTACGCGATTATGCGTTTTGGGGGAGGCTATGAAAAAAAAGACGCTTATTATGCGGCTTTACCTGGTGGTATTGTAGACACTGCAGCACTGGCAGAAGAAGCAGGTGCAGATTTGCGTGTTGTGACCGCCCAGCATTTTATTCGCATTATTTTAGTTGTTATATCTGTGCCAGTATTATTCGTGATAGTCACGGGCGAGGCTGTCGGTTCTCTTGCTGGAGAGAGTATTTCAACTGGTGAGGCATATAATTTTTCAGACCTTGCAATAATTGTAACGATTGCATTTATCGGTTTGTTATTCGGCCGGGCTACAAGACTTCCAGTATCTCACATGCTTGGCCCATTGTTTCTTTCAATATATCTCACGGTAACTGGAACAATCGAACTAGATTTTCCTTGGTGGTTGAGCCATTTGGCGCAATACATGGTCGGAACTGCGCTTGGAGCACAGTTTTCTGGAATATCGCGCAAAATGTTGATACGTGGTCTGCGGATGGGGCTTCTGGCAGGTATTTATATGCTAGCACTCGCTGTGGGTTTTTCTCTCTTTTTGTCTAATTATGTTCCTACAGAATTTAATGTATTGTTCGTCAGTTTTGCTGTGGGTGGTTTGGCGGAAATGAGCCTTATTGCGCTCTCACTCAATTACAACCCGGTTATAGTTGCCATGCATCATCTGGCCAGGATCGTATTGACAGTAATGTGCGCCCACTTGTTCGCGCGAAGATTGTTATGAATTAGCTCCGGCGAGCCACGTGTTAAAAATGAATTGGTAAAGTGGGAAACAAACCGCATTTGGCAAAAGAACATATTGACATTAATTGCAGTTTCCGTTGTCACAAGCTTTTTAAATAGGTTAGCCAAAGGACAAATAAATGCCGCACCAACCAGCCTCATCAGCGCTATCACATATTCGTGTATTGGATTTGACGCGGGTACGCTCTGGTCCGACCGCCGTTCGACAACTAGCGGATTGGGGCGCAGATGTAATTAAAATTGAGCAACCTGAGTCATTGGAGGCAGATGGCACTCTTGGTGCCGGGCGTAATACAGCGGATTGGCAAAATTTGCAGCGCAATCGGCGGAGCCTTACTCTTAACCTTAAGTCGAAAAAGGGAAAGGACATTTTCCTTACCTTGGTAAAGACAGCGGACGTGGTTGTTGAGAACTTTCGACCAGAAGTGAAGCATCGCCTAGGGATAAATTACGAACGCCTTAAAGAAATAAATGCGAAAATTATACTGGCAAGCATCTCTGGCTTTGGTCAAACGGGGCCATACGCAGAGCGTCCAGGGTTTGACCAGATTGCTCAAGGTATGGGAGGACTTATGTCTATAACTGGGGAGCCTACCGGTGGTCCGATGCGTGTAGGCATACCCATTGCCGATCTTACGGCTGGTTTATTTTGTGCGCTTGGTGTTCTTACCGCTTTGGTGGAACGGGAAAAATCGGGAGAGGGCCAGTGGCTGCACACTTCACTATTACAGTCACAGGCCTTCATGTTGGATTTCCAGGCGGCCCGCTGGCTTATGACCCAAGATGTTGCACCGCAAGTTGGCAATGAGCACCCAACAAGCGTACCTACTAACCGATATTTGACAAAGGACGGAGCAGTAAACATTGCTGTTGCGGGCAATGAGACTTGGCATCGTTTATGCGATGCACTTAACAAGCCCGAATGGACAAGAAATAATGCATATGCCACTAATGCAGACCGGGCAAAACGGCGCGACCGTCTTAATGGCGAAATTGGCGATATTATTTGTAAAAAGACTAGCGCTGAGTGGGTTGAAATTTTGACTGAAGCAGGAGTGCCATGTGGGCCAATTTACAAAATTGATGAAGTGTTTGCAGATCCTCAGGTTCAACATCTTGGTATTGCTCAACCTTTAACTACTGTTCCATTTGGTGACACACATGCCTTAGGTCAACCTGTAAATTTAGAACGTACACCTAGTCATTTGGCTGTATCGCCACCAACACGTGGACAGCATACACTTGAAATTCTGCTAGAGATCGGTATCGACAAAGAGGAATTAAAAATCCTTAAAGACAGTTCTGTCATTTGACACGAAGGCCACCTTATGCCCTATACTATTCAGTTGCCAACAGATAAAATTATCGCACATGTTGACGGCGCAATCGGTAATATTGTTTTTAATAATCCCGAGCGCCACAACGCCGTGTCATTGGAAATGTGGGATGCGGTTGAAATCGCCCTTTCTGAATTTAAAGAACTGGATGACGTTAGGGTCATTATACTTTCAGGGTCCGGTGGTAAATCTTTTGTGTCAGGCGCCGACATTTCAAAATTTGAAAAAGAGCGTGGATCCAAACAGGCTACGGAACATTATAACCGTCGTCTAAAGTTAGTTTACGATGTCATAGAAAATTTTCCAAAACCAACCATTTCAATGATTAATGGATATTGCATAGGTGGTGGCCTAAACCTTGCAGCCTGCACAGATATTCGCATTGCATCTGATAAATCGAAGTTTGCCATGCCCGCTGCGAAACTTGGGCTGGGATACCCCTTTGATGCCATTCGTCGCTTAATTAACGCGATTGGACCTGCATCGGCAAAACAGCTGATGTTTTCCGCTAAATCGATTGATGCTGAGCGCGCCCTGATTTTAGGTCTAGTGCAGGAGGTGGTTTCGGAGAACGCTCTATCAAATCATGTTGAAACGTTAGCTGAAACTATTGCATCTAACGCTCCGTTAACGGTTGCAGCAATGAAATTTATTGCAATGCAGGTTATGAATTCTGATCCTGATACAAGAGACCTGACTACTTGCGATGCAATGGTTGCAGAATGTTTTAAATCAGAAGATTATGTAGAAGGACGTAAGGCGTTTATGGAAAAGCGAAAGCCTAATTTTAAGGGCTGGTAATGGACGGCACCAAAACAGTTTTAGATTTATTGCCCGTAATGAATTTACTATCGATACATGGGAAATAATTTAATATCTATGAGATGTATCAATGCAAAAAGTGTAAAATCCACAAAGACATATAAATTTAAATAATTATTTTGCGTTCCTTACTTGCACCAGAATTTTAGAAAATTTGTTATCTAAAGCCAAAACAGTGGTTGAAAGTGATTGGCGTTTACTGTGCTATATTACCTGATAAATTAAACTAGAAATATGAATTATTTAAATACCTGTTGTCAGGATAAATTATGAGTCAGACGCAAATACCATATGTTTTCATGCGGGGCGGAACTTCGCGCGGGCCATATTTTCATCGTGCGGATCTACCTGAAAATAAATCTGATTTGGCTAATGTTCTTATCAATGTGATTGGCGCTGGCCATGCACTTAATATTGATGGGATCGGTGGAGGTAACCCCGTTACTACCAAAGTTGCCATATTGTCGAAATCATCAGATGCTTGGGCTGACATAGACTATCTTTTCGCGCAGGTGTCAGTTGAAGAGCGATCAGTAGACTTTAAACCAACCTGCGGAAATATCCTATCAGGTGTTGCAGCAGCAGCAATCGAAATGGGATTATATACAGCGCAGAAAGGACAGACAAAGATAAAAATACGATCAGTAAATACCGAAGCAAGGATAAGCTCAGTTATAATGACAGACGGTAAAAACGTGATCTATGATGGTGACACTGAAATAGATGGAGTACCAGGGACTGCATCACCAGTTACGTTGAGTTTTAAGGATGTTGCGGGGTCATCAACGGGCACGTTCCTTCCAACGGGCTGTGCGAAAGACGAGATTGATGGGATTTCAGTTACCTGCATGGATGTTGCTATGCCGATGGTTATTGCACGCGCGGATAGCTTTGGTTTGACGGGTTACGAAACTAGTGAGGCACTCGATTCAAATAAAGTTTTTTTTAAGCGCATGGAGGCCCTTCGATTAAAAGCAGGGCTTTTGATGGGCATGGGCAACGTTCAAATGTCAGTGACTCCTAAATTTGGTTTGATTGCACCAGCTATTAATGGTGGGACTGTAGCAGCTAGGTACTTCATGCCTTGGTCGACTCATCCAACAATGGCTGTAACAGGTAGTCAGTGTATTGCGTCTTGCCTTTTGACGCCGGGTAGCATCGCAGAAGATATGATTAAAGTACCAAAAAATGGTCCTTTAACGGTGACCTTAGAGCATCCAATGGGCTCAATGGACGTAATTATCGATTATTCAATAAAGGATGGTAGATTCTATCATTCGTCTGCCGCCATAATTCGCTCCTGCAGAAAACTGGCGAAAGGCAATGTTTTTGTCCCGGCCGATGTCTGGAGAAAGTGCACGTGAAAGTTGCTATCTTGGACGATTGGTTTGATACACTGCGCGGCTTGCCGTGTTTTAAGAAATTAAATGGTTTTGATATTACTATTTTTAACGACCACATAGCTGATACGAATGAACTAGCAAAACGCTTAGCGCCTTTTGACGTTATTGTTTTATTTAGGGAGCGCACTGCGATAACGGATCCACTAATCGCCAAGTTGCCAAATTTAAAGCTGATCTCGCAACGGGGAGTTTATCCGCATATAGATCTTAACTCTTGCACACGGCATGGTGTGCTTTTGTGTTCGGACATGCATCATGATACTCCAAATCACGCAGCAGCCGAGCTAACTTGGGCTTTGATTATGTGTGCAATGCGCAAGATTCCACAGCAAATGGCCCATATGCGTGAAGGGTATTGGCAGCTAGGGGTGGGTAAGACCCTTTTTGGACGCACGCTTGGTCTTTACGGTTATGGCCGGATTGCTAAATCAGTCGAAACTTATGCACATGCTTTTGGTATGAAAGTCCTCTGGTGGGGTTCAGAGTTGGGCAGAGAAACTGCGTTAAGGGATGGGAAAAGGGTAGCGAGTTCTAGGGAGCTGTTTTTTTCATCGTCTGATGTAGTGTCCTTACACGTTAGATTAAAACATAGTACAAAGGGTATCATTAAGGCCGCTGATTTCGCACAAATGTCCTCCGAGGCTGTTTTTGTAAACACCTCACGAGCGGGCCTTATCGAGCCAGGTGCTATGCTTGCTGGCTTGAACGCTGGACGACCTGGCATAGCGGCCCTTGATGTATTTGATATTGAGCCGATTAAAAATATCAAAGATCCCCTTATGCGTCATGAAAATGTAATCTGCACACCCCATATAGGATTTGTGACCGAGGATGAGTTTGAGTTGCAATTTTCTACAATTTTTGACCAAATAGTTGCTTTTGATCATGGTAATCCAAGGAATATGGTCAATCCTGAAGTTTGGGTGAAATGATCGCTGCAACTATTGGGGCGCCAAGGATCACGAAAAAGACACGTATTAAATGGTGTGCAACTACGAAACTCATATCTGCTCCAACGATTATGGCCAATATAAGAAGCTCTGCCTGACCGCCGGGCGTGAGTGCTAAAATTGCTTCAATAGCAGGCGCTAACTCAAGAAATAGCGCGCTCCCAATGGTTGCTGCAGTAAGTATTCCCAGAATAATGCAAAAACCTAAACCTGAAATAATGTCTCTTTTTACTTCTGCTGCAGTAATTCCTACATATTTAGAACCAATTCCAATTGCAATGAAGTATTGTGCGGCCCATATCGCTTCGGCGGGAGGGCGAGTTGTCAAAATGCCAGAAAGCGCTGCACCTGCTGCCAAGATAAGTGGTCCCAGGATAGCGGCCCCAAATATTCCTAGCCATTTTGCAATGCGCCATCCAGCAAGGGCGCAGATTGCTAAAATAAGAATTTGCATCGGATCAAAACTTACTATTGTAGTGCCTGGAGAATTGGAGAGGTTAACGTCATAACAAAAAGTTAAAATTATGGGTAATGTCACCACAATCACTAAGACACGCGTTGCATGTACAAGAGAAAGAGCGCGTACATCTGCACCTGCTTCTTCTCCAAAAACAATCATATCTTGAAGGCCGCCAGGCATGGAAGCGTAGTAGGCGGTATGGAAATCATATCCCGCGAACCGCTTGAAATAAAGTACTCCCAACACGCCGATTATGACAGTCAGGGCTGGAACGATACATAGTGTCGCAACCATACTGGGAAGTGTTTGAAAAAATACTGGTGTCACAGAGGCTCCGGCTGCAATTCCCAGGATTGTCCGCATGCTATCGCTGACTGGCTTGTTTGCAATAAGCTGCGCCCCCAATAATGCGGCTACCAAACATGCGGCGAGTGGACCGAATAACCATGGTAGTGGTAAATCTAACTCAAGAAAAAGTACAGCTCCTGAAAGGCCGATGCCATTTGTAAAGAGATGCCTATACATTAATATGCACAGCTTTAAGGCGGTGATCTAAAGAGGCTTCCATGTGCTCGCGCATCGCTTGAGAGGCTTCATATTTACTGCCTGACTTAAGTGCCTCAATAATTTTTTCATGCTGATCCGTAACATCTTGCACCCGTTTTTCATTTTCCAACGTTGTTTTTCCAAGAAGAATAAGCGAGTGCGAAAGCGAGTTGTAGCTATGAGATAGGAAGCGGTTACGCGCTGAATTAATGATACATATATGAAACTGGCGATTGTAAATAGCTATCGCATTTGGATCAGTAGCTGCCTCAAACATTTGTATATTCAAAGTTTCCAGAGTGCGTAGTTCAGAGCTAGATGCGTGCTTTGCCGCCATTTCAGCTGCCGTTGCCTCCAAGACGGTTCTCATTTCATAAAGTTCAACAATTTCCTGCTGGGTTAGAAGTCTTAATTCAGCACCGACACGTGGTTTGTGTATTACGAGACCCTCAGATTCTAAAGTACGTATTGCTTCCCTTATAGGTGTTCGGCTGACCCCAAATTGGTTCGCCAAATCTGTTTCCAGAAGGCGACAACCGGGTTGCAATGCGCCAGACTCAATCGATAAGAGTATTTGTTCGTAGATTGACTTTGTTGTCAGCATACAAGACCTTGGTAGTAATGGAAATATTGTATACAATTGGATGCAATTGTTCAAGGAACAGGTGATGAGTAAAATCTGGGATGTTTTAATTGTTGGGTCTGGAAACGCAGCGCTCTGTGCTGGAATTGCTGCTTGTGAGAGTGGTGCTGAAGTATTGATGATCGAAAAATCTGGACCAGAGATGGCAGGTGGGAACACCAAGTATACAGCTGGCGCAATGCGTTTCGCATATAATAATAGTGAAGAGCTTCTGCCTCTGCTCGCGTCTCCAGATGATCCTCGGATCTCGTACACAAATTTTGGAAGTTATAGTGAAGATACGTTTGCAAAAGATCTAAGTAGCTTCAATGAAGGGAAACCACTGACGAAAGAGCACCATATTCTAGTATCAAAGAGCTACGAAACTCTGCTTTGGCTTGCCGGACATGGCGTAACGTATGAACCGATATGGGCGCGGCAAAGTTTCGAAAAAGATGGACAGATTATCTTTTGGGGTGGTTTGACATTAGCAGCCGAAAATGAAGGCGTTGGTTTATTTGATATGGAATTAGCAGCTTTTCGGCGCCTTGGTGGTAAGCTCAAATTCAAATGCGAGTTTAAATCCCTTCTAATAGAAAATGGCGAAATAAAAGGTTTGAAGACAGCCTCCGAAGAACAAATTCTATCAAAATCAGTGATTCTTGCGTGCGGTGGTTTTGAAAGTAATGAAACCATGAGAGCAGAACTTATTGGCCCGGAGTGGCTTAGTGCAAAGGTCCGCGGAACACCTCATAATAACGGCGATGGTTTGCGCGCGGCTTGGGAATTAGGAGCCCAGCGCTACGGACGTTTTGATGGATGTCATGCAACGCCAATGGATTATTTTATGAAGAATTATGGTAATTTGAAAATCCCCCATGGTGAACGAAAAAAATATCGTAAAATCAGTTACTTTCTTGGCGTTATGTTAAATAAAAATGGTTGTCGATTTGTTGATGAGGGGAGTGACTTTCGAAATTACACATATGCCCAGCTTGGGCAGGCAATATTAAAACAACCCGGCCAACGCGCTTGGCAATTCTTTGACAGCAAAGTTTTTGATTTGTTGTACGATGAATATCATTTTTATGATGCGAAATTTGAGGAAGCGAATACCCTGTCGGAGCTTTTACAGAAATGCGATGGTTTAAACCCAAAATCAGCAGAAAAAACACTTCTAGAATTCAACGCATCAGTAACTTCTCCCTGTTCCTTCGATCCTTCAGTAAAGGATGGCGCATCCTCTAGGTCAAATGGTGTGGAAAAATCAAATTGGGCCCAGTGCATAGATACCCCCCCTTTTCGGGCTTACCCTGTGACAGGCGGAATCACATTTACTTACGGTGGCTTAAAGGTTTCTGAAGAAGGTGCGGTGCTGGATGTGCAAGGTGAAGAAATCCCAAATCTTTTTGCATGTGGCGAAATGGTAGGAGGAATTTTTTTTGGTGGTTATCCTGGAGGTTCAGGTTTAACCTCTGGCGCGGTTTTTGGACGACTTGCCGGACTGAGTGCAGCATTGCCATTAGATTGTTAAGACTTACGCTATTTCAGATACAAATTTGAATTTTAGCTGGTTCTTGACATACTTATACTGGATTCAGCACTCTGAATTTGTGGCGATGCTATCATATCAGAAATATGAACATCACAAATAGCGCTCCCTCCATTTGTGAGGAAGTTGGTCACCGCACTTTTAATTTTGTCTATATTGTTTGCTGTTGTTCCAGTTAGACCAAACCCATGTCCAATCGCCGCGAAATCAGGACGCCCAAAGATCGCTCCATCCATAGATGCACCTAGGGCACGTAACTTGTGTACTTCAGAACCATAAGCACCATCATTTAAAACAATGGTTAAAATATTTAAATTATGGCGTACCATGGTTTCTAGCTCTTGAATGTGCATCATTATAGAACCGTCTCCGTCAATCAAAATGACAGGACGATCTGGATGTAATTCAGCTATACCAATTGCGAAAGATGTTCCATTTCCTATTGCACCAAAATCGCGAATGACTGTGTAGTGACTTTGTGGGTGATGATTCATTTGTGCAGTGTAATAGGCGCAGTGACCCGATGTATTGATGATGTGACATCGCTTGGGAATGGAATTTTGAAGGGCTTCAATTACTGTGAGAGGATGGAGGAAACCATCGATTGGTGTTTTACTCAATACCACTTTTAGAGCGTGTTCAGTAGAGGCTTTCATGGCAGTACTTCGCCATGACTTTTGTGGTAAACTTTTGACTTTAGAAATTAGAGCCTCTGTCGCTAATTCCGCATCCGCTTCGATTAAAAAGTCTGATGCTTTTCGTCCTTGAACATATTTATTCGGCGCGATGTCAATTTGTAAAACTCTTGCGTTTGGCGTAAGCTTTCCACCGTCAAAAGTATGGGACGCCATACGTGCACCAATGCCGATAACTAGCTCGCTGCTTGCAAAAATATTCTTGGCTAAATCGCTTGAATAACCGCCAGCAACGCCAATACAAAATGCTTGGTCATGAAATAATCCTTTTGCCGGAAGAGTGGTCGCCAGTAAGGATCCAGATATTTCTGCCAATTCTACAATTGCTGCTTTTGCTCCTTTTGATGTAGCGCCAAGCCCAGCAATAATTACTGATTTTTCAGTAGAAGAAATCCAATTTGCAGCCTCATCGATCTCTACTTCATTCGGTAGTAAAGCTTCTTTTGGTCCTATTTGCAAATTTGGTAGAGGTTCTTCCAAGTCCCCTTCGAATTCTCTTTTTTGCAAATCAATTGGAACGCCTAGAACTACTGGTCTACATTCTTTTGCTGCGCGAGAGATTGCTTTGAATGCATCTTTCAAGATCTTTTGTGGATTATGTAGGGGAACATATTCGGCACCGCACGCCTCAACGAATGGTGCCTGGTCAATCTTTTGGTTGTACCACTCTTTGTAAATAGGGGCTTCTCCAACGAAAATGACAAGTGGCACTTTCGCGCGCACTGCTATTGGAATGATAGTCATAATCTGCGTTAATCCTGGACCACAGGTAACTGTGGCGAAACCTATTTTTTTTGAGTTACGGGCATAGGCGGTCGCTGCAGCTACGGCAGCATGCTCATGCCGTGTGTAAACAAAGCGTGCACCTAGATCAGAGAGTTTGCCCGCCCAGTGCATATTAGCATCACCGAGCAAAGCGAAGCATGTACCTAAATTAAGGTGATTAAATGCATGGGCAAGCGCCTCGTATATTTTCATTTATATCTCTGGCCTAATTATTTTCTAGCTCACTTAAATCGATCCCGAATGCTTTTTTGCTGTAAATTGGGAAGCAGTGAGTTCCACGTTGGTTGCTCCAGTTTAATCCAATATTATCATATACCTTACAGAATGCGCTGCATACCGTTATCCAACGATATTTTAAAAGTTTTGGACAATTTTATAGACCCGGTCTGTGAAATTCGAAAAATAGGGCCTCACTATGTTTGAAATTTGCTTTTGCGTATCTGACGTGTAACGCATCAACTTACTTTATTCATTCAGAAAAGCTTTTTGCTCATTGTCCTTGGATGCGGTGGCCCTATGGGTTATTTAATTCGTGTTTCGTAAACTTTTTTTCTCGGAGAAATATATGTATATTAGTAGACGTAGATTACTCAAGACTGCGTATTTTAGTTCAATTTCACTCACTGTTCCAAATATAATCCGAGCGCAAATGAAACTAGGTTCAGCAACGATCTCTACGCTGAGTGACGGCACTATTACACTCCCCGGTAACCTTACTTTTGATGAAATGCCAAAAAATCAGCTAGAGCCAATTTTGCAAGAGTTTAATTTGTCCAACAATGAATTGGTACGTGAATGTAATGTCACAATTTTTGAAAGCAGTTCTCAAAAAGTACTTTTTGACGCGGGAGCAGGTGCAGGTTTTCTGGAGGGTTCAGGGCAATTAATTGATAGCTTAGAGGCAGTAAACTTGTCCCCTGATGATATAACTGATGTTGTTTTTAGTCATGCTCATCCCGACCATATATGGGGGATTTTGGATGACTTCGGAGATTTAACCTTTCAAAATGCAAATTATTATATTGGGCGGGAAGAGTGGGATTTTTGGTCAGATCCAGAGACTATACAAAATGTCCCAGAAGATCGTATTACAACCGCAGTAGGAGCTAAACGCAGACTTGAAGCCATTGGCGATAGTATTAATCTTTTCGAAAACAACGATGAGATTATACCTGGAATAAGGGGCATTTTAACTCCAGGGCACACTCCGGGACATATGAGTTTTGAAGTTGGGAACAACTCGGAAAAAGTGCTTATTATAGGGGATGCGTTAAACAACCACCACGTTGCATTTAGAAAGCCGAGTTGGATCAGTGGCTTGGATCAAAATCCACAATTAGCGGCACAAACTAGGCTGGAACTCTTGGGAAAAATTACCTCAGAAAGGATCACTGTAATCGGCTTTCACCTACCAAATGGAGGAATAGGAAAAGTGGGAGAGCACTCTGGTGGTTATAATTTTATAAACTTGTAAGAAAAATTACGCAAACTTGGGTCAAGTGGATCGAGTAATCAACACATACACTTTGTTCAATGCAATTGAGGCTCAACAGGACCCCGATTCTTGATCTAAGCTGATGCGGGGCCTCTTCTCTAAAAACCATAAATGAATCGAGAAATACTTTTCGATTTCGAAAATAATTTTGAATAGCAGAGCAGCCCAGGTTTATTCAAGTTTGTTCAAATCGAAGCAAGTTTTTCAAAAAAATAGGCTGTCAAGGTTGACAAACAAACCCAACGATAGGTTGTTGTTAAAGGAAAAGCAGGAAACAGGAAACAAAGATGCGTGCATTTGTTTTTGGTATTCAATTGGTTCCATTTAAATTTATTTAATGGTTTCAGAGTAATAGCAACTATATATAGGGATGCTGTCGCCGATGTTTAGTGGCGACCATTTTATGTAACTGATGTTATGCTGAACAGAAAAATATTCCGTTCTCGAATTAACTCATCAAACCAGCCTA
>MDTG01123839.1_pt1 | contig 36468 bp, 34 predicted proteins | sample 811421 | NCBI WGS metagenome assembly MDTG01 (sample SAMN05326645, study PRJNA326480) | marine metagenome | isolation source: seawater | place: Pacific Ocean: South East | collected 2011
AATCGCGATTTTCCCCCTTTGGTCGCCGTTGATGCGGCTTTGCCGCATAGGCGATAGTACTTGGAAAGCAGCTTTCCGGCTTAGCCGGGAGCTGCTGCCCCTAAGCTTTACGGGTTGAAAGCGCGCACATTACCAATAACAAACCGATGATAATGGCATAGATACCAATGATCCAAGCAATGGTAACTGCGCCTGTCACAGGATATACGCAAACAAGTACCCCAAAGATCAAAGATAACAGGCCCGTTACCCCCAATAACGCTGCGTTGCGGATTATTTTGCGTAAACTGATAGCACTCACAAGTTGCATAATACCTGTAGCTATTGCCCATGCAGCAATAATATAGAGCAATATTAAACCCGTTAAACCTGGCCAGAACCAAACCAACAACCCGATAATAATGCCAATCACGCCCTCGATGAGGTGACTACCCCAGCTCGGATCAGATTTTCGATGCCAAAGGGCATAAATACCCGCAAACAGACCGTTTAAAAAGACAAAAGCCCCAAAAATCGCAATCATGATCATCAGAGATAAACTAGGGTAAGCTACCAAAGCTATACCAAAGATGATTGCTAATAGCCCTCGTATCAGTTGACCAACCCATAAATGGTTGCGTGGCTGTTCGATAGGATTCATTGATTCCATAACTTGCTCCTCAATTATTTCAACATCAGCGGCTCCCGGCCCCCTACGCTCGACAAGCCAGCCTACGCTCTGCGAGCTACGGCTCGACAAGCCAACCTACGCCAAAGCTCCATCCTACGCCTAACGGTTTCGGATGGCAGGATAGTACTTGGGAAGCAATTCCCCACATTCAGAGGGAATTGCTGTTGCAACAGTAAGAGTAACAAGACTCCGAGCTAATAGCGAGCGCACCGGCAGCAAAAACTTTTCCGATAATTTTGGCTGCGGGGATTCTCTTTTGAAATTAGTATTGTTACAATCTTTTGTGCTGTGTTATCTATTTGAAGCCAATATGTAGGGGTTATGAAAAGACGGAACTTTTTTATCTCCATTACCTTGGCGTTGCTCGTGATAATTGTACCCGCTTATGGGCAAGAGCTGCGCAATGTTGATGCCGATCCTGGTGGAAATCCTTCTACTGGCGTCTCTCATGACCCACGAGAAATTCTCGTCATCTACGACAGCACCCAAGCAGATAGTATTGCCAATACCCAGCCTGTTCTCTATGGCGCTACGCCATTAAACTATATGGGCTATGTCCCAATTTATCAAAGTGTCCAAGATCCGCTCCCACAAGGTTCACTTAAAGGAAAATATGCTGGGATAATCGTATGGGTAAATAATGACTATGCGGGTATCAAACAGAATCTGCGCACTTGGTTAGTCCGGCAGAAGAACAATGACATCCCTATCGCATTTATTAATTTCTTTGGTTTTCCGGTGGGCACTCGCGGTTTAGATCCCTTTGATATCACAACTGGCACACAAGTGCCGTCACCAAAGCGCATCAACGTCACCTACAGCAGTGATATGATGGGGTATGAAATGCAGCCTTACCCCGAAGCAAACAATTATCAACCCTTAAAGCCTAGCGCTGCTAGCAAAGTACTTTTACAAATTAGTGACGAAGCAGGCCACAAAAGCGACGTTGCCGCAATCACCCCATGGGGTGGATATGTACTCTATCCATTCGCAATCACATTTATCAACCAAGACGATGCCCGCTGGGTCATTAATCCCTTTGCCTTCTTTAAGCAAGCCTTGCGCCTCAAGGAAAAACCCGTCGCTGATACCACAACCGAGAATGGCCGCCGCCTTATGCTGGTTCATGTGGATGGAGATGCTTTTATTAGCCGTACCGAATGGGATCCCAATATGTATGCTGGTGAAGCCATGGAAAAAGATATTTTTGAAAAATATCAAATTCCAACTACGGTTTCTGTCATCACTGGAGAAATTGCCAAAAATGGCCTCTATCCAGAAGCTTCAGAAGAATTGATGAACATTGCTCGCAGCACCTACCGTTTACCGTGGGTTGAAATCGCCAGTCATTCGTATTCTCACCCTTATTTATGGCAACAAATTGAAAAAAACCCCGCGCAGTACTCAGGTGACCCTTTGTATAATTTGCCAATTCCTGATTATAAGTTTAATTTAAATGATGAAATCACTGGCACGATTGATTTCATCAATAAATATCTTGCGCCCCCTAACAAAAAAACCAAAATGTTTCTCTGGACTGGCGACACCGACCCATCTGCAGCAGCAGTTGCGCTCACCTATAAAGATAAAGTCGGCAACATGAATGGTGGCGATACGATCATAACGGATGCCCACAAAACCCTAACCCTAGTTGCACCGTTAGGCGTACCCAAAGGCGATTATTTCCAGGTGTATGCTCCCGCCCAGAATGAAAATGTTTATACCAATTCTTGGACTGGGCCTTTTTATGGTTATAAGCGCGCCATCCAAACATTCAAACTTACCGACAAACCCATGCGCTTAAAACCAATTGACATCTATTACCATTACTACTCGGCCACCAAAGTAGCCTCAATGAAAGCTCTTAAAACTGTCTATGATTGGGCCCTGACACAACCAACATTGAATATATTCGCCTCTGAATATTTCCAAAAGGTCTTAGACTTTAACAAGCTCACTATCAATAAAACTGACCAAGGCTGGCTCGTTAAGGACAATGGTAACCTACGTGAACTGCGTTCACCAAAATCTCTGGGTTATCCTGACCTCAACAAAAGCAAAAATATCATTGGCTATCATCCCCACGAGAGTAACTATTACATTCATTTAGGCCCAGCAGCTGAGAGTCTATTGGTATATAACAGCAACAAGCCAAAGCAACCTTACCTTGCAACCGCTAATGGCTTTGTTGATCAATTCGTACGGGATGGCAAAACCATCAACATGAAGCTCCACGGCTATCTACCCCTGACATTCACCCTTGCTAATATGCAAGGATGCAAACTTGTCGATGGACATAACCAGGAGTTACAAGCCAAACACAGCTCAGATGGCTTTAATACTTATCACCTCGAGGGAACGTCTAGTGGCGCACTTTTGGTCCAGTGCTAAACGCGTTAACAACGCCAACATCGAACCGTTTGTCTCCATCGGACAGATTGCAGCCTTTTTTGTCGCAGTAATCGTTGTGTTTGTTTTGTTGTTTCCTCGCTATTCTATTTGGCAACAAGTTACCGCCGAAGTTAAAGCTGACCCGGTTACTGAAAACTACCTTGCTAACATGATTCGAAGTTATCCTAATGATGATCGCCTCAGGATACAGCTTGCCCTACAACAAGTGGGCCTTGGTCACTACGATGATGCTAAAGAGACTGTTAGCCCATTACTGCAAAAAGCCACTGATCCACTCATCAAGAACCAAGTAGTGTGGGTTTATTATTTGATTCAATATGATCAAACCCTAGCAATGCCTAAAGATTCTGAGCAATATGCCACAGCAATGAACGCATTACGTAATCAACTTCGCAATCTAGCACAACAAAACTTAACCCCTCATCAGTTAGGGATCTTAGGGCGAGATGCGCTCAGTATCAGCGAGCCACAATTAGCGGTGCATTTCTACAGTCAATTATTTCAATACCCATATTATCGCAACCTCAACTGGTTGGTTATAGCAGCCAAAGCAGCTCTAAGTATTGGTGCATATCAACAAAGTGCCAGCTTTTACCTTGCTGCAGAAAAATTAACTAACAACATGGACATGAAGCGCTTTTACTTAGTAGAAGCCTTAAATAGCCTACGCGCCGGGAACTTACTTAATGAAGCGTTAGATATCGTTGATGTTTATTACAGCACGCCAGTGGCTAATGATGATATTTTAATTCCTGCGGCACAAATTGCCATTGCCGCAGATGAACCAAGCCGTGCGGATAAGTATTTACAAAAAATTCTTTGGATTCCAGCACACCTCACCCCTAGTGCACCACCGGAGTTACCGCCAATTTCACTCGTGCCTTCACTACCCCCACAGAAGGTACAATCATGAAAAAAGCAACCATCATAGCAGTCTGTGCATTCTTGCTAACATCTTTAGCTTATGTAGATGCCCTAGCACAGGTTCGCACACAAGAGACATCCGAAGCTATCAAACAACAAATTAGCGAGTCCACTTCCCAAGTGCCCGCTAGCCAAACAAAACTATCCGGTCAAGTTAGTAAAATTATTGCGATTCCCTACGATAAAGAAGTCTATACGCTGAGTTATAATGTATTTTTGGCCAGCAACAATATCAATGATGCTTTTGTCGTTGCTCAAAGTGCCGTGCAACAACGTCCTAATGATCTCGTCTGGCGCGAGCGGTTAGCTACGGTCGCCCGTTGGAATAATAAACCACGCGTCGCACTTAAACAATTGTTGTTCTTGGCAGAAACGACTAAAGAAGAGAAAATCATCACCGAAGTTATAACCATTTCAAAACAACTGAACGACGATGATACCTTAATCAGAGCTTACAATATCCAGCTTGCCAAAGATCCCAAAAACCTCCAAATTTGGCAGGAATTAATTGCTGCCTTCGAGCGTTTAGGTGAGCCAGAAGTTGCATTGAAGCGGTTACAAGATATTAATCAATCTCATCCCAATAAATTATATTTAGAGCTCATCGCTAATCTTTATCAAGCCATGGGTAAACCATTAGATGAATTAAAAACCCTACAATTAATCACAAAACAATATGGCATGGATCCTAATATTGCTCTTAGAGAAGCGAGTATTTACTCTAATCGTGGCGAAGCCCAAAAAGCCTACGCGGTCCTCACTGAGGCAAAATCTCAAGTCAAACCCGACAATAAAGAGTATTGGCGTGTCTACAGTAATGTTTCCTGGACCAACCAGGAAAAACAAAGCGCCGCCCTCGCCTCCGAAAATCTTCACCAAGCTGGCGAAGCAACTGAGGATGATTATTACCGTCTGATAGAAACAACCCGTGAAACCGACCAAGCAAAAGCTTATGCTATGGCTATGAAAGGCTGGAAACAGTACAAGGACATTAGTTTTTATCTTTATATGATGTCAATCGGGCTTGATTTACAAAAATACCAGGAGCTTTATGACCTCCATAATAAACTCAGTCCTGAAGACAAAGCCAAATTAGATAACATTCCCGGTTTTTGGGCTGATATGGCGAACATATTACAAAACCTGGATCAGCCCAAACTGGCTCGTGAGGCTTATCATAAAGCCTTAAAACTCGATAATGATAATCCAGACTTACGTGCCGGCTATATATGGTTGCTCATTGCACAAGATGACAAAGATGATCTAAAAAGCACCTTACTCAAATGGCAAAAACGCCTGCCACGTGAGCCTGAACTTTATGATCCTTATGCCTCAGCTTTACTGCTGCTAGATATGCCAGACCAAGCTTTAGGCATTTTCCGTTTTCAACTCGATAACAAAAAAGACGACTATTCTTGGTTATTGAACTTCGCTACTGATTTAGACAGCTTTGATCCCTATGAAGCATTTATTGTCAGAGACTATATCTGGCGCCGTGTGCAGGCTGATCTCGTTGGCCAAGCAGCAGAAATGACTGATATTCAATTAAAAGCTTACGCGCGTCTCGCTATCACAATGGCGAATGCTGATAATGCGGTAAATACAACGGCTCGCTACGCCATGCTCGAAAATAATCTTGTCGCAAGTGACATATTATTTGATCAGACAAATCTCACTCGCAACCAAGAATTTGCGAATTATCTCTACCGCTTTCACTTACAAAACAATATTAACATCCCTGCAGAACATCAATTGGGCGTCCCCATTCAAAATAGCGACCGTGAAGGTATGCAACAAGCCGTGAACAAATTCGGTGATGTTCTACCTAATCGGAACCTATCTGAAGCCCATGAGCGTTTAGCAAATCCACAATTAGCCCGCTATTACGGCTATGAAGCTATTCGTGAAAACCCCAATGATGGTATTCTCTATGGCGAAATGGTAGCGGCAATGCTGGCAGGTTCCAACCAGGTCTCCGCCACAACCCGCCGGCAAGATTACGGTCCTATCCGCTCTTGGCAACAACAAGCTGAAGCACGTTATTTTGTTGAGCCTCAATTGGTGTTCATGCCCTATGCTGAATACCAGCACCACCACATACGCCAGGACAATGATATCGTTAATGTTCCTCAAGATGATTGGGAAAGTGGTATGTTCTTCCAGCTATTACAGCCACGAGGTAATTTAACCGTTGGTGTCAATAAACGGGTCGCCATGGGCTCATTCAGTGGGGTTAACCTGCAAAAACTCTATCAATGGAATGATCGCATTTCCTTCCAGGCAGCCCTTGGTTATAACCAGAATGCTAATGATAGTGCTCAATTATTTGTCGCAGGCACTAAGGATACTGCCCGCCTGGAAATGATTTATGACATTACGCCACGTGATATTTTAATTTCTGACGTTGAATATGACTTATTCCATGACCAGTCACGCCATTATCTTGGCCGTAGCCAACAATTTACCGCCAACTATCGGCACTTTTTTACCCTTGGCAGACCTGATCTCGCGGTTAGAATTTTTGGTTCTCGCCGTAATTACAACAATGATGGTAGTCTTAGCACCAGTACCGCCCGGTTGATCCCACCCGGTAATATCCCTACCCTAGATTTTATTATGCCCGTTAGCTTTACAGAGATCGGTATCGGTGGTGAAATTGGTGATACAGTAGAACAAGAATATACGGATGCATGGCGACCGTTTCTTGGATACAATATAATCTACAATTCTGTGACCCACTTGGGTTATGGTAGTAGTTTAGGTTTGGCTGGTAGTGTATTTGGACGGGATAAACTATCCCTGTACTTTGCTGAAAGCAGTGGTGAACTAGGTATTGACCAATTCTCCCGTGTTATCGGCGCAACGTATATCTATTATTTTTGACCGCTAAGCGGTTTAACGTATTTTTGGAAGCAGCAAGGAGTGTGAAATGGTAACAACAATTAGGCGTCTGGCAATTCTGCTAGGGCTTATTACTCTCGTCGCAGGTTGTACCTCGACAATAAACTACACCGGGACTCCGGTCATCCACCGCGGAGAGCGCTGGGCCGTCTTACCGTTTGAGAACAATACTCAAACACCACGGGCTGCAGAACAAGCTGAGACGATTACTGCTGCTCTGTTACGGGCTAGAGGAAACGCTAACTTGGTTGTTATCCCGCCTTACAAACCCAAAAAAGAGATCTTGCCTGAAGTTGATCACAAGCAAAAACTCAAGGCCAATATGGCCCGGGCAAGACAACGCCATGTGCGCTACGCTATTACAGGTAGTGTTAACGAGTGGCGTTATAAAGCTGGTTTAGACGGAGAGCCTGCCGTTGGCTTAACGATACAATTGTATGATGTACCCACCGGTGGAGTCATTTGGAGTGCAGTTGTGAGTGGTACCGGATGGAGCCGCAGCTCTGTGACTGATATTGCTCAGCGATTGATCTACAAGGCTTTGATACCGTTACCATCAGGATGATGATATGGCCTATTGGTATCGCAAGTACATAAAACATTGGCTGAAGACCCATTTCACCAGCCGATTTTGGGGATGGCTAGAGAGTTTAATTGTCACACTCTTCATTCTAGCCATCTGCTTCTGGGCCTCGCCGCAAGATCCATTCTTCTCTGAAGGCCCATTTCCCTGGATAATGTTTGCACCGGTTCTGATTGCATTACGTTATGGCATGGGGCCTGGGCTTGTCAGTATGGCTATTACCCTTGTTGCCTTTCTCTGGACTCAGCCGCCGGTTGTCTTTCTAGAGCCTTGGCCAAAAGAATATTTTTTGGGTGGTTTAATTTTAACCTTGCTCTGTGGTGAATTTCGAGGTATTTGGACATTGCGGGTTAGACGTGCACAGTACCTCAGTGAGTATGCAGAAAATCGTCTAGCAACCTTGTCCAAGACCTACTTTGTAACCCGAATTTCCCACGATCGTTTAGAACGCAACTTAATCACTCGCCCCGTAACCTTGCGTTCATCCATGGAAACATTGCGGGAATTACTTAATGAGCACGAGGGTAAGATCAATCGCGAATCTGCCAGTCGATTTTTGCAAATCTTAGGGCAGTTCTGCTCCATTGAGTCCGGCGCAATATTCACTGTTGAGGGCAAAAAAATAGCCAGCAAAGCCATCGCCTATATCGGCAACCTCACTAAAATTGATCCTGCAGATGTGCTCATCCAAGAAGCAATGCGCAGCAAAAAAACCAATTACGTTGCCGTAGACAAATTAGGCGATGAAATAGTCTCTGATTATTTGGTTTGTGTGCCTGTGTGTAACACAGAAGGTGTCATTCTGGCCGTTGTTGTCATTGAATCCATGCCATTCCTTGCCATGCAAGAATATACCCTCCAGAGCCTCACCGTGTTGGTGAGTTATTTTGCCGATCAAGTGTGGGCGTCGCGCCAAGCGGCCGACGTCATTAAAGCCTACCCTGATTGTGATGTTGGCTTTGCCACTGAGCTCATCAAGCTCATCAGCTTAAAGCATAATAACGGCGTTGACAGTGCTTTGGTAGGAACCTATATCGGTGACATCCCAGAGCGTGAAGACGTTATCGTCCAGCTACGTCGTCAATTACGTGGTTTAGACTATCTATGGGAAACCCAGGTCGAAAATTATCAATTGCTCATGGTCCTCATGCCCTTTGCGAATACCTTCGCTGTAGAAGGGTATTTTGACCGTATCGAAAAATGGCTTAAGGACCAGTTCAACCTCAGTCTGAAAACAAGCCATATCAAGATGCGCTATGTCAAAGTTGAAGACATTGATCCCAATACAATAATTCACCGAATATTAAAGAAGGTCTGATGAGAGATAAGTTATTTACAGCGGTTATCTTCATCCTCGAGCTCTGCGGCGTAGGCTATCTCATCATACCTTTCTTGCCCATTTGGGTGCGCGTCACGACATTTTTAGGTCTACACTTATTTGCAGCCCTGTTAACCATGACATGGTCTTACTATATGCTTCCCCACTCTACTCGCGTCCGTGAGCGTCGGGCATTTATGACCTTTAGTAGTTGTAATTTCATTATCCCTTTTGCTGGTCCTATCCAATTTATCATTTGGACTTTGTACATTTTATCCCAACCATTAATGAGTAAATTGCAATTTATTAATGAAATCGACAACCCTGTGTTCAGTGCAGAAACCCCCTTTGTGCCGCCGCAATATGGTGAAGGCGGAGCAGTCTCACAATTATCAGCCCCAACATTAGCTATCAAAAAACGCATCGATGCCTTAATGGCTATTGATTCCAGTCAAGTCCATGGCAGCAATAAAGCACTTAGAGAAGTCTTAAGTGATTCTACTGATGAAATACGTTTGTTGGCATTTGGGATCCTTGATGCGAAAGAAAAAAATATCACTGACAAAATCCATGATCTCGAAGATAAGCTCAAACTCCCACACAGCGCTCATCACAAAGCCATTCTCGAAAAGGAAATTGCTGAATTTTTTTGGGAACTTGTTTACCAAGATTTGATTATTGATGATCTACAGAACTATATCCTAGTTCGTGCACTTGAGCATGCCGAGCGAGCAGCAAAGGTATTAAAGACCGATGCCGGTATGTGGGTTCTATTGTCGCGCATCTATATTCGACTCAACAAATTAGATAAAGGTGAGCAAGCTCTCAAAAAAGCCGATGAATGTGGGGCGCCCGCCAGTAAGGTTTGGCCATATATTGCGGAATTATTATATGGCAAACGTCAGTGGGCTGAGCTAAAGCGCATACTATTCCGTAACAAAGGCTTAAGGGACATTCCTCATATTGGCCCAGTCATTGATTTTTGGTGCAAATAACGATGAGTTTAAAAGATCCAAAATCTCGTAATGTTGATATCGTGTTACTTCTTGAAGGTACTTACCCTTATGTCAAAGGCGGTGTTTCCACTTGGGTAGACTACATTATCAAGGCCTACCCAGATATTAATTTTGGTGCCGTATTTTTGGGTAGCCAGCCCTCTGATTACGAGGGACGTTGTTATGATTTTCCTGCTAACCTAAAACATTTTGAAGAGCATTTCTTGTTTGACTACTCAGAGCATCACACCAAAGTCAAATCCCGCGGCATACGCAAACCGGTACTTGATCACATGCGTGACCTCCACCATTGGTTTCGACATCCTGATTCTGTTGAACTGAAAAATGACATCAAAAATATTGCCACCTACCTTGACCCACAAAAAGGCGTCGATCAATATCAATTTCTTTTCAGCGAAGAATCCTGGCAGTACACCCAAGAAATGTACAATGAAAAATGTCCAGACGCGTCGTTTATCGATTATTTCTGGACTGTACGCAATATGCATATTCCTATTTGGAAATTAGCCGAAATTGTCTCTGGAATACCTAAAGCCCATGCATATCATACAGTTTCAACGGGCTATGCAGGATTTTTGGGTAGTTTGCTGGCGCAATTTCATAATGTACCACTTATCTTAAGTGAGCATGGTATCTATACCCGAGAACGCCGCATTGATTTGCTCAAGAATCAGCTGTTTTTTGGCGATAAAAAGTCCTTAAGTCAAGCGACTGAATCGTCGAAGTACTACCACTCGCTTCTGATCCGTTTTTTTGAAGCGCTTGGTAATATCTGTTATTCAACCACTGAAACCATTGTTGCGCTGTTTGAAGACGCTAAGCTTCGACAAATTGAAGATGGTGCCCAGAAAGACAAAATTCAAGTTATCGGCAATGGTATCAACATAGATAAGTTTAAGTCCGCTAGACGAACCTATCAAGACAAAGTACCCCCCAAAATTGCCCTGATTGGCCGTGTTGTACCAATTAAAGATATCAAAACCTTTATCCGCGCCACGCGAATTATTGCCAATAAGATCCCTGATTTTGAGGCTTTGGTCGTTGGTCCCGTCGATGAGGACCTAGACTATGCCCAAGAGTGCAATAATCTTGCTAATAGTCTCGAATTGAATAACCATTTGAAATTTTTGGGCACGCAAAAGACGGCTGAAATTCTCAAAAAAGTCAGCCTTACCGTCTTAAGCTCTATCAGTGAGGGCTTACCCCTTACTATTTTGGAGTCCTATGCAGCAGGCTTGCCGGTTGTGAGTACTGATGTTGGTAGTTGTGCTCAACTCGTCTATGGCGGGAGCGACAACGATCGCAAACTTGGCGCTAGCGGGACTATTGTTAATATCGCCAGTCCCCAGGCATTAGCTCGTGCAATTATCGAACTATTAGAAAACCCCGAAAAATGGCAACAAGCCAGTAATGCCGCTATAGCTCGAGTAGAAAAATACTATGATGCTCAAATTATGTATGACAAATACCGTGACATTTATCAAGGAGCAATGAGTTAATGGCGGGTATTGGATTCGAACTGCGCAAATTACTACGCAAAGATAGCTATTTTGGTTTAATCCGCGCGTATCTGTATGCGGGGATCATCAGTTCCGGCTCTTGGATCATATCGATTATTGCCATGCTCTTATTGGGTTTTTTGACGATTACCAAGGGACAAGTACGCGAAGAAGTCGCACAGTTTCAAACCTCAGTTACCTACCTCATCGCCTTTAGTTTAGTATTGACGGGGTTCGTTCAACTATTATTTACCCGCTTTGTTTCTGATGAGTTATTCTCGCAACGCAAAGAAAGTGTTCTGCCTAATTTCTATGGCCTATTATCCATAGTGACCGTATTCGCTCTCCTGCTCTCAGCAATGTTCTTTTTTAGCTTTTTCCCAAAACAAGATTTAACCTACAAATTATTAATGGTAGTCGGTTTTGTGTTGTTGTGTAACATCTGGTTAGGCGCGGTACTGCTCTCCAGCCTCAAACGCTACCGCACTATCGTTTTGGTGTTTTTTATCGGTTACAGCGTAATGCTTGGCTTGGGTTATCTGGGACAAAACCATGGTTTGAATGCCTACCTTGGTAGCTTTGTGGTGGGTCACTTCATGTTGTTTTTTGGCATTATGTTTACCATCATTGAAGAATCCCCCGCCAATAAGACCTTTGCCTTTGATTTTCTGGACAAAGAAAAAGTCTATTTATCCTTAGTTGGCGTTGGTTTTTTCTACAATCTGGGTTTATGGATTGATAAGTTTAGTTTTTGGTTCACCCCGACGACCAGTGATGCCATCATTGGTCCCCTACGAGCTTCGATAATCTACGATACGCCTATTTTCTTAGCCTATCTCTCCATTATTCCTGGGATGGCCGTCTTCTTGGTGAGGATGGAAACAGACTTTTCAGAATATTACGACAAATACTTTGATGCTGTACTGCATGGTGCACCTTTGAGTCATATTACCGAGATGCATAACAATATGATCATTTCTGCACGCCAAGGTATTTTTGAAATAGCGCGGTTACAGTCCATTGCGGTATTGATAACGATTGTGATGGGCCCAACATTGCTTAATTTCCTCGGCGTTTCGTTGCTTTATACAAATCTTTTGAACGTTGACGTCGTGGGCACCGGTCTACAAATTGTATTTTTGAGTATTTTGAATATCTTTTTCTACCTTGACCGTCGCGCCCGCGCGCTCCTACTGACCGCTATGTTTGCTTTGACGAACTTTGTCTTTACTGGGATCAGTATTAACCTAGGGCCGTTTTTTTTCGGTTATGGATTTGCGTCTTCCCTTTTACTCTGCATCGTCGTTGGCTTATACTTGCTGAACAAAGATTTACAACGATTCCAATACACAACGTTTATGCCACAAGACACTGCAGCAATTAAATAATATGGATGGTATATGAGTTATTTGAAACAAGCCCCACTGCCATTATTTGACACCTTAGCGCAGATGGAGAATCCACGGATCGCCAAACCCATCGATACGACAAGTTATTTTAACAACCCACCCGCCTATGTTGCCGCCGATTACAATCATGCCTGCGAATTTCTTTACAGTTACCGTGGTAGCAGTGCGACGTTTAATGCTTACCGACGTGAGATAGAACGTTTGTTGCATTGGTGTTGGTTTGTGCAGAACAAATCTGTCAAGGATTTAACCCGTAATGAGTTCGAGAGCTTTGTGGAGTTTTGCCAAAGTCCGCCTGAAGCCTGGATTGGCCTCAAGAATGTCGCTCGCTTCAGTCGCGCAGCCGATGATGAACGTCAACCAAATCCTGAGTGGCGTCCCTTTGTGGTTACTGTTACCAAAACCGCTCATCGCAACGGCGAGAGCCCTAGCCGCAAGAATTATACACTGTCTCAAAAAGCCCTGCAGGCGATTTTTTCGATTGCCAGCAGCTTTTATAACTTTTTGATTCAAGAAGACTACGCGGCATTAAATCCTGTTTCACAAATCCGTCAAAAAAGTAAATTTATCCGCAAACAACAAGGCAAACCTGTAATCCGCCGACTTTCTGAGTTGCAATGGGCTTATGTGATCAATACTGCCGAAGCCGCTGCCAGCAAAGATCCCGCTACCCATGAACGCACACTGTTTATCATGAATGCCCTATACGGTATGTATCTGCGGATCTCAGAGCTGACCGCTACTCCCCGCTGGCAACCCACCATGGGGGATTTTCACAAAGACAACGACGGCCATTGGTGGTTCACTACTGTGGGCAAGGGCAACAAGCAACGGGATATTGCGGTCAGTGATGCCATGCTCAGTGCCTTGAAACGCTATCGCCTAAGCCTGGGACTGACATCACTGCCTACCCCCGGTGAGACGACGCCTTTGATCCAAAAAGCCCGGGGTAAAGGCCCTATTACCAGCACGCGCCATATCCGCTTAATCGTGCAAGACTGCTTTGACATGGCTATCGACCAACTAAAGCGCGATAATCATGTCGAAGAAGCGGAACAAATGTCCGCGGCCACCGTGCACTGGTTACGTCATACCGGGATATCCGATGATGTGAAGTTTCGTCCGCGAGAACATGTGCGGGATGATGCAGGCCATGGTTCCAGTGCCATTACCGACAAATACATTGATATTGAATTACGTCAACGCCATGCCTCGGGGCGACATAAGTTAATCAATCCCGATGGCTCTGAACAAGAGGAGAGCTAAGCATGTCCCCCATCACCCGTTATGACTTTGCCAATATTGGCGTTAAACTGCTGGCCTTATATTTGTTTGTGAGCTTTTTGTCTGACTTACCCAGTTGGGGCATGGTATTAGATCAAGCGGTAAGTATGGGTAGCGATCACGGTTTGGCATTTCTAATCTTTTTGTTCTGCTTGCCCTTGTTGGGCTTAGTATTTCCAATTGCACTCTGGTGTCTTGCTGGCCCCATTGCTAGGCTGATGAGCAAGTCTGAGGACAAAACCACCAGCGAAACCGGCAATGATTTATTAATAACATTATTAATTGCTATCGGGATTTTGCTCCTAGCACTTTCCGTGCCGAAGTTACTAGTACTACTATCCATTGTTATTCAAAATCAAGCCCATAGCTTTGCCTCCAGTTTACCACAACTGATTGCTTATGGTGGCCAATTTATGCTAAGTCTATTCTTGATCTTTGGCGCATCGCCCATTGGTCGTTTTATTCATCGTGTTCGCTACCATGGCTCAGGGAAAGCCTCATGAAGACAGCAATTCGCTGCCTTGGTATTCTAATGATTCTACTCGTAGGCGTAGAAGTCGGACATGGTTACCAGCACAGCCACCGTATTCAGATAATACCGCGCTACAGTGTGGCTAATTATGACATGGCTATCCAGCAAATTTATCGCCAGCCCGCCAGCCACAGTCAATCTGTCAGCAAACGCTTAATTGCCGATAGCCAAGACTTCGTTGGCAAACCCTATCTCCTCTATGCCAACGGCGAAGGCCCCAAGGCAACCTTTGATCAGCGCCCCCTGTATCGCACCGATGCCTTTGATTGTTTAACCTTAGTCAGCACCGTATTAGCATTGGTGAACAGTAACGACTTGGCTGAATTCAAACAGAATATCCTCAACATCCGCTATGGCACCGGCAAACCGAGTTATTATAACCGTAATCATTTCACTACGATTGATTGGAATATTAATAATGCCAAGAAAGGCTACATCAAAGACATCACCCGAGAGATACATGACAAAGACGGCAAATCCCTCGCCGTTCGCGCTAATGCGGTGATTGATAAGAAATCTTGGTATCGCAAGAAAAAGGCCCGCAGCATTAAACGATTCGAACCCCTCTCCAAACAACAAACCAAGCAACTGCTCACATCTATGCGCAATCTAGGGGCCAATACTCCCAAACAACAAGGCCCTATAGTTTATATTCCCCTGAAAGCTCTATTTAACAAAAAAGGCCAGCCCAATAACTACGTCTTCGACCAAATCCCCTCTGGCAGCATCGTCGAGATCGTCCGCCCCAATTGGCAACGACGCAAAGACTTAGGGACTAATCTTAATGTGTCCCATCTAGGTTTTGCTATCCGCACCAAGCAGGGCTTAATCTACCGTGAAGCATCAACGACGAATAAGAAAGTGATTGATATTCCGTTGGCGAAATACCTGAAGAAAACTCGGCGAAGTCCGACGATTAAGGGGGTTAATATTGAACAGGTTAATTAATTATTGTTACAAACAGCCATGTTCCAGATTGTTTTGCTTGCGTGCCTTAGCAAGAGCCTCAACATTCATGCAAGTTTCACCAAATAGCTCATCAACAGCCTTATAAAATTGATGGACATTCTCATCACGATCACCTTCGCAATTTCCTTGAGGGTTAACTTTGGCCAAATCACTCTTTGACGACAACAAAAAACCATCACCTGCTAGATTGTTTCTGAGATCTTCAATCCCAGCAGGCACCCGCCGGCTATCAGGAACATCCGCCATACCAAGGAAGGCTAGCCGTTTAGCTATTTTAGCACGTGCACCCAATCCAGCTGTATTAAACGCAGGTAAATCAACAATTTTTTTAAGAATTTGTCGTACATACGGCTCTAACTTAGCCAAATCAACACGGCCTTTATTTTGCGTAACAGCATCCGAAAGAGCTTTGACCATTGCCGTAGCCTCAACAACGGAGCGGTTATTAATTAGCGCCGTTACAGATTTTATATTTTCGCTAGGCTGGTCTTGATTGAATCGATCGACAAACCAATGCATAGAAAGATCACATTTTTTTGACATGTCTTGTTCATTTTTAACTTGGTCTAGTGTAACCCCTTCTGATACGGACTCGGATTCCCCTACGTATTCTCCTGACATATTGCCCGTTTCTTCAGTAGCTGCCTCTGTACGCTTCAAAGTATCAGCATAATTTTGTAGCTGGGCGCTCTGGCTGGGTAAATCATCCCTATCTCTTAGGACATGCTGTGCCAATACATAATCCCCCTCCGCAAAGTACTCATTAAATGCCTGTATTGCCACGTCACGCGTGAGGAAGTAAAATAAATTGTTACTTCCATCAATCCTATCTTGACCAAGTCCGTATAAAAAGTCAGGGTTACTATCAGATATTTCTTTATAAAGGCTATCAAACTGACGCCTATCAGCTACGGAAGCTTGGTCAAAATTCTTGGCGGCTGTTTGCAACACACTAAATACTCTTTTATATTCACCTCGACAAGAAGCGATAGAAAGACCTTCTGGTACAGTCATAGTAACATCCCATTATTAGTAGTTTCTGTCTCTTAAGAATAGAGGTTGAAGATTAACTGAAGATTATCACAGGGGTTATTGTCAAATAAATAAATGAATATGGATTGCAATATTATTGGAACTCTCCATATGCACAAGATGATATCCTTCAACAATAACATGACTTAAGTTATCGATAAGGGTCATTCGGTATTACATGTGGATACTGTCATGGAGAATGCCATAGACTTGCCCTCAGTCATATAGGTATTCGAATGAATTCATGTGGAACGGATACTATAATACCCTATAGATCATCTGTTCCGACGCTAGCTCCTGGAGCTGCCGTGCCACGAGCTTCTGCTACATTCATGCAGCTTTCACCAAGCAGGTTGTTAACTGCCTGATAGAATTTATGGGTTGATTCTAGTCGACCATCAGGACAGCTTTTGTCCGGATGTGTATCACTGATAAGACCTAAAACAAGAGTAAGATTAGGACTTCCCTCTGACAATTCACTACGAATTCCACTAATAGGATCAGGTACTCTGCATCCCTTAGGTGAGGTTGCTCCGAAAAAAGTTGCAAAGCGACTTTGAGTGCCTATTTCAGCCGTCTCAAATGCTTGAAGTTTCACAACTGCAGCTAAGATGTTTTTGATGCTAGGTAGAAGGTTTACCATATTGAGATTATCTTTATTGACTTTAATGGCATTCATCAAAAGCTTTACAATACGGGTTGCCGTTGCTACGTCACAGCCCTTTTTATCAAGGTGATTGATAGTCTTAACAATCATCTTGGAAATAATTCCTTGCATTTCACGATTATCTGCATTAGCCATGAGGTGATTTACATGAATTTTAAGTAAATCACCTGTCTTAGTCGAGTAAGACTTTCGAGCAACTCCAATCTCTTTTTTACGATCCTTTAGAACCGTAGGGCAATCGCTACTTTCAATAAGGTATGATAACTGCTCTATTTGACTACGCGTTCCACATTTTTTTTTGATAAGATCTAGTGCTTCGCTATACCAGTCATTCGCAATTAATTGATCACCGAGAGCGTGAATAGCCTCTCGATGATGATAGACTGGAGGACGTCGGCCATTATTCATCTCGTATAAATAGTTGATACTATAATGTGTATTGGTTTTACCATCTTCGTTTTGGACGAGTATGGACTCATTGAGTAACCCATAAGCGACCTCTTTACTTTGTCCTGCCATTGCAATTGCCGATGAATATCGATCATTTGCTGCTAACGTTTCAAGTAATGACCGTGCATAGTCTCTATCAATTACTGCGCCAATTGCGGCAGCATGCTCTGGATTTAGTTCAAAGAGCGCGGGCAAAATTTCTTTGCGATCTTTCGCTGCCTCTATAGCATCCTTGTATTTACCATCTTTAATCAATTGATCACAATGACTAAATAGATTACCTTCAGCATTGCTATACATCAACAAACCTCTCTATTATTATTAATCAGCATTACTAGAAGCCTAGCTGCTGAAGCTTAACAATGGGTTAAGGCATAAGGATTTTTAGAATTGAATGAACTGCGTGAGCTCAATTGCCAATGATTGAGGCGCTTCCATATGCACATGATGATGCCCTTCAACAATAACATGACTTAAGTTATCGATAAGGGTCATCCGGTGTTGTACGTGGATGTTGTCATGGAGAATGCCATCGCTGGCTTGGATTAACAATACCGGCACCACTATATCGCGTAAGATAGCATGGACTTGCTCCTCGGTCATATAGGTATTCGAAGGCAGAAGTAACTTGTCGTCAAAGCGCCATTGATAACCACCATCGACCGCTTTGATGCCCCGCTCGACTAAGACTTTGGCTGACTCATAATTCAATCCCCCGCTACGTTGGCGGTTCTTGATGGCAAGCTCAATATCAGGGTAGCATTTTTTGGCTTTGTTGCTACGGTGCAGCACTTTATTGACGGCTTTGGATAAACGGGCTGAGGCAAGAGCGACTGTTTCAGTAACAGGACCAATAGAATCAATAAAAGTAGCTGATTTAACTCGCTCTGGAAAGGCACTGGCAACCACACTGGCAAGCGCACCACCCAGTGAATGGCCGAGCAAGTGAAACTGCTCCCAGCCTAAATCATCAGCGGCAGCAATAATAAATTTGACATAATCCAAAAAATTATACTGACAACTATCGGGCAAATGGGCCGAATGCCCATGACCGGGCAAATCCAATGCCACCACATCATAATCCGGCAATAATGGCGCCAAGAAGTCAAAACTGGCACAATTATCCAGCCAACCGTGTAGCGCCAATACAGGCTCACCACGACCATCCCCCCAGCGTTTGGCGGCCAGCGCCAAATCAACGGCTTGTAAATGAATATCAGTAGGCATAGAAGTCAATAATGTTCAAAAAGGCATTCTAATCGATACAGGATTGAAAATCGAGTCTAACCACCGCGGCCACCACCATGACCACCGCCACCACCAGCGCGGCCTCCACCGCCAGCACGACCACCACTGTGAGCTGTCCCGGCTCCACTACGCCCGCCAGCACCATGGGCCGTGCCACGATGACCCCCACGTGCTGTTGGAGTGTGAGTGTTGATAGTATGGGGACGCATGTGATGATAATCATAGCGATGATAGTAGGGATTGTAGTAGGCATCGCTGTGATAGGTTGTTTCAGAATAGACTGATTCTGTTGCTGGAATTGTGGGTGATGATTGGGAGATTTTATTCTTGGCGTTGCGGACTTTTTCTTCCTTAGCTAAATCATCTGATATCTGCTGGCTCTTCGTCATTAATGCGTCGTGACGCTCTTGGGCTTGCTGTTGCCTCTCAGGGCTGATATTTGCATCAATATTGACAACATCTGTTGTGGCAGCACCAGGCACAGGTTCATCAGAGAACGTCACCTCGCCCGTCTCACTGACGGATTGATACACTTCGGTGGCATAGGCGGGTAGACCAAGGCAAACACTGCCTAAGATAACCGTACACAGACACCATCTTGCTTGCATGTCACGCTCCTGCTGTTAGCGGTAGCTTTCGATATTATCAATGAACAAATCTAACAAACGTCGCTGGTGACTATCAAGCCCTAAGAACTTACAACCAATTCGGGTATGGCGGTGAGCATGATCGTATTGATGCCATTGAATTTGGACGGGCACCTCAACTGAGAAGTGCTGACCCAGTTCAATACGGCACGTGTTCACTACATCACCGGTATGAAACCCTTCAGCAAAATTACCCTCAAAAGCAAGACAGCAACCGCCACTAGAAATATCTACTAGCAAACCTTGTAAACTGTATTCGCGGGTAATGAACAAATGGGCAAAATGATTATCGACATGGTTGTTAACCACGACTCGTTCATCTGCACGTCGGTCATGGCCACCTTGATAATTTGGAAATTCAACCGCTAATGTTACATGACCATCACGGCTTATATGCCGTAATTTACCCTGCAAGTACATTTGATTGATACCATTTGTAGTGTATATGACTTTAACGTCATCATAAAGCAATGAATACTCGTTATCCGAAGACAACAATGAGAACATTACTTGGTTGGTGGTGTAATCAACCTGCTGAATAAATGATTTTTCTCGATCATTAGTGCGCGGATTAAAAATATAAACCGGTCGATTTTGCTTTTGGATGTTGGCGAGTGTCAATAAGACACTGTTGGCTTGTTCGGCTTGCGTAAAGCCCAGCAGTCGTTGCCAGATGTGGCTTGGATGCATCATAATAGGCGCCTCGAAATATTCCCCGTAGTGTTCTTAGTATAGCACAGGGCTGGTTTATTATTGCGCAAATGACGTAAGCCTATAATTTTATGGGCTTTCCAAAATAATACCCCTGCCCGCCATTGACGTGCAGATCCCTTAATGCCGTAACTTCTGTTTCGTTCTCTACACTTACAGCCAAGACCTTGATATCAAAGTTATGGGCTGCCTCTGTAAGCAAATGCACGATAAATTGATTATCTCTGTCATTAGGAATATCACGAATATAAGTCGCATCAATTTTGAGGTAATCTATTTGCAACTGACGCAGATATTTGAGCGAGGTAAATCCACGTCCCACATGATCCAGCCCTATCCCACAACCAAGTTGGCGTAGTTGAGTCGTTAACCGTTTCATATCATCAGGCATAGTGATTGCAACTGACTCGATAAATTCAAACACCAACGATTGGCACACTTGTTGGTTTTGTTGCAGATAGGCGATGAGCCACTCACCACAGGTATCAGACTTGATAAAATCAGCTGATAGATTTATCGCAAACTGAGAGTCATCTTGATTTTCAGATAAATACTCCACTGTTTTCATGACGACCAATTTATCCAACTCAAAAGTAACCCCTAGCATCTCGGCCATAGGAATAAATAAACCCGCATTCATGACTTTATCTTGTTCGTCATAAAGCCGCATAAGGATTTCTTGGTGCATTATTTCAGAGCTGCCATTTTTGAAACTGTGCACAGGCTGTTTGTAGAGTTGCACCGCTTGACGATTGACAATATCGGCAAATATTTCACGCCACTGGCTGGCAGTGTGAATTTGTTGCAACTCAAGATGTTCTGCAGTATAAATCTCCCAGCTATTAACGCCTTGAGACTCCGCACTACGTAACGCCATGTCAGCGACGGAGAGCACTTTTTCACTTGTTTCCCCAGACAACATATGGGCAATACCAATATTAAAGGTAATTGTTTTAAGATCCAAAAAGCCATGAAGCTCATTGAGTTTAGTTTGGATATTACGAGCTATGCCCTTGATTGCCGTATTGTTTTTGTCTAAAACCAATAACCCAAAGCTGTCATCCCCTAGACGACAAGCCACATCATCACTACCCGGTAGGATGAAGCTCTCAAGCACTTTTGCGACCTTAGTGAGATAACTATCCCCTGCCTCATAACCCAAACGCGCCTTGAATTTATCCAAACCTTTAAACTCGAGAATGAACACTGACAATAAGTGTGATGATTCAGATGCATCGGTCAACTGTGTTAACTGGCGCATAAAGTATTTTTTGTTAGCGAGGCCAGTGTAGGGATCTTTAAATATTTGCTCACGTAACTTATCCGTAACACTGGCTTGCTCATGAAACATTTCTTCGACTTTCATTGACATATTATTCATCGCTTCAACTACAGAGCGTAACTCTTTAGTAACAGGCAGTTTATCCTGCCGGGTAAATTGGCGTGAGGAAATGCTATCCGCTTGTTGTTTCACAGCTTGCAGTGGTCGAAGCAGATAACTAAGGATAATGGCACCTAATAGCCATGTCAGCAATAAACAACCAACGAATAAGCCAAATATCTCAAGAGTATTGTCCCATAATTCTTTGTAAGCATAATCAATGTGGGGCACAACATAGATTTCACCAAATTGTTTCCAGCCTGCCATAACCAAAGCATTACCAGGGGTGACGTCGAGTTTTGCCATATCTCGAAACCAGCCAGGCACACGAGGCTTGGGTAATTCTAACTCGCGATTAAAGAGCTCTTTACCATCAGTAGCGACAATGCCAATTTCTTGGTAATTACCTGACTTAAACACCGAGTCTAATAATGCACTGATAGTTGCCATATCATTGTTCTCAGTGTATTGAGATAAGGTGGCTCCTAGTGAGCTTGCTGTGTTTTGCGCTTCCGCATCAAGCTGCTCAGACAGGTAAGTCTGGAAATTTTTCACACTAATTACAAACGCGCCACAAAACACGAGAGAAAATATAATCAATGTTACCAGTATCAATTGTTTTTTTAAGGTCATGGTTCTATCCTCACAGTAAACCTTGTGCCATCATACGTTGTTTTAAATCTATCCACAGCAGCATGCGATTATCGCCATTAGATGCAGGCATTGCCGTATTGCTACCTGCTGATAAGGGTTTGTCGGTTACCCACACCCCATCACCATTGAAGCTATAAATCGGTTTGAGATCAGGTCGCTCTGTCCCATAGAAGATCATATCAGTGGTGTTATCCAAGACAAAAGGATCTTCTGACGGTGTTTCGTAATAGGACAACACCATGTGAGCCCGGTCCATTTTGAGAGATTTGACAAACGTGATGCGCATCTTGTTGGCCGACACACCCATTGCTCGCAGAGTAAAGTATTTTGACAAAGCATAATCCTCACAGTCACCACCATTACGAATAATGAACTCGAGCGGTGTTGCCCAGTAATTGCGTTTGCCCCATAAATCTTGGTCGTGCATATATTCGATGCGATTAAAAAAGCGATTAACTAATTTGAGTTTCACAAGCTCCGGTTCATGTTGGTGATTTTTGATGAGCCCCTGCCAAGCGCGCACCCGGTCTTCAGTCTTGAGACCATACTCGCGGCCGATGGCTTCAATTCTATCTTTACTGAGAATTAAATTGGTGGCCACAGCGCTTGTACCAGTAAGCCCCAGCAATAGGAAGCCCAGCAGGCAACGCTTTATGAATGACATGCGAGTATGGGTGACCATCAGTGTTGTTGTCCTTCTATTCCCCATAAACAAGTATAGTCACCAAATGATTGGCATTTTAATTAAATTATTTAATGCATTCTCTTGTGGGCGTGGTAAAAATCGCTATAATGGCGGGCAAACAACCGACTGAGGAAACACAAATGGTCATTCAACCCAAAACCCGCGGCTTTATCTGCACGACTTCCCACCCTACGGGCTGTGACGCCCACGTCAAGCGCCAAATCGACTATGCCAAGCAACAACCCAAGATTGCCAATGCTGCCAAGCGTGTGCTGGTTATCGGCGCCTCTACTGGCTATGGTCTGGCGTCGCGTATCGTAGCGAGTTTCATCGGTGATGCGGATACCATTGGGGTGTCATTTGAAAAAGGCGCCAGTGGCAAACGTACCGCCAGTGCCGGTTGGTATAATACGGCTGCCTTCGAGAAATACGCCACTGAAGCCGGTTACAAAGCATTAAGTCTCAATGGTGATGCCTTTTCCCATGAAATTAAGCAACAAACCATTGATCTCATCAAACAAGAACTCGGCCAAGTGGATTTGATCGTTTATAGTCTTGCCTCGCCACGTCGCGTGCACCCTGACACCGGTGAAGTGTACAACTCCGCACTCAAAACCATCGGCAAACCATTCAGTAACAAGTCTGTTGATCCTCTCAAGGGCGAAATTACTCAAGTCGAGATTGGCCCGGCGAATCAAGAAGAAATCAACAACACCGTTGCGGTAATGGGTGGTGAAGATTGGCAGTTATGGATTGATGCCCTATTGAATGCCGATGCTATTGCCGATGGTGCAAAAACACTTGCTTACTCTTATGTCGGCCCTGAATTAACCTTCCCGATTTATCGTGAAGGCACTATCGGCAAAGCCAAAGAAGACTTAGAACGTACTGCTGCGGCTATCACTGATAAATTAAACAGTCTGCAAGGTGAAGCCTATGTATCTATCAACAAAGCCGTCGTCACTCAGGCCAGTGCTGCGATTCCTGTGGTGCCATTATACATTTCATTGTTGTTCAAAGTCATGAAACAAAAAGGCCTGCACGAAGATTGTATTGAGCAAATCGCAAGACTATATCACGATTTCCTTTACAACCCTGTGGCAGTCCCCACTGACGACAGTAACCGCATCCGCATTGATGATTGGGAAATGCGCGAAGACGTACAACAAGCGGTATTTGAACTCTGGCAACAAGTCACCCAAGACAACCTGATGGATATCTCTGACTTGGCCGGCTATCGCAAAGGTTTCTTTAACCTGTTCGGCTTCGAGATGGAAGGCGTGGATTATGAGCAGGATGTGGATCCGGTAGTGGCGATTCCTTCTATCGGGGTGGAATAGACTATAGCAACTCCCGCTGAAAGCGGGAAGTTGCTTCCCAAGAACTATCGCCAGCGCGGCTAAGCCGCGCGTATGGCGACCAAAGAGGGAGATTGCAATTCTCCCCCTTTGGAAATCCCCATCGCGAAGCATTCAGCGCAAGCCGCTGAATAGACTATAATTATCGGGCAACAACAAAGGACGTTATTATGCCCCGTTTACTGACCCTACTCTTATGCCTTTGCCCCATCTTGGCAATGGCCCAACAAACCGCTACGGCAACCTTCGCCGGCGGCTGCTTTTGGTGTATGGAGCAACCCTTTGACCAATTGCCAGGTGTCATCTCAACCACCGTTGGCTATACCGGCGGCAAAACCAAAACCCCGACTTACAAAGCCGTCTCCGGTGGCAAAACTGGCCACACAGAAGCCGTGCAAATCGTTTATGATCCCAGCAAAGTGAGCTACAAAGAATTACTCGCTATCTACTGGCGTAACATCGACCCAACTGTTAGCAACAAACAATTTTGTGATAAAGGCAGCCAATACCGAGCTGAGATTTTTTACCATAACCAACAACAAAAACAATTAGCCCAACAATCAAAACAAGACATTATTAATTCCAAACAAGTCCCCAAGGTCGTCACCCCAATAACCAAGGCCAGCAAGTTTTACCCCGCCGAAGATTATCATCAAAATTATTACGAAAAGAACCCGGTCAGATACAAACTCTACCGCAAACTATGCGGTAGAGATAAGCGTTTGGATGAGTTGTGGGATTAGGCCAGTAAAATTAGGGCCGGCAAGATGCTGTTGCATTAAGACCGATCGCGACGCTACCACCTGAGCAGATACCACCTAATAGCACCATTGCACCAGAAAATATCAACCAAGGCTGAAAAGTACCTAATCCAACCCCCATAATTACAACCGCGGCAATTGAGAAAGCCAGCGCTGTTGCAACACCTTTCTCATTTGGAGTCGCTTTCTCAGAGAGTTCACGCACTGCTTTAGCCGGTGGCGAATGGTAAATACTGGTTGACAGTAGCATTTTTGCAAAAGATGGGCCCGTCCATTCAGCACGATAATTTGCATTAGGCCAAGGTTCCGGTAAAATTGTTTTTCTTCCCGCTAGGCTATCACTTTTAATGGCAAGATTTCGTTCAGTAACCACCGCATTGCGATGTTGAACGTTGCAGTGATATAGCTCATGACTTCGATTTAACAAATCAGGCAAAGACAGCACATTAGCCTCTGCCGGCGCAATTAGTCTTTGGCTATCCTTACCAGGTTGCTTTACATCAACAGCGGTAAATTCTAACGCGCGATAATCCTGCGAATAAAAGAAAGGCATAGCACCATAAACTTCACGGGACAAATACTCTAGGGCGTTGGTCTCAATGGAGCTGCCCTGCAAATGAGCATCACTATCTGTATGGTTGTAAAGTTGCCTTCTAGATTTAACTGTTAAAGCTAGATTATCTTGTTCATTACGTTGAGCAGTAATACCATTGGCTGCTAACACCAAAAGTAACTCATTAACTTCTTGTTTACTTTTTGAGCTTTCTGCCAACTGTAACGTAATTGTATAAGTAGTACCCATCTCAACCTCATGAATTATTAGTTATCAATACCGCGCATCTTAAAACCCAGTGATCATAAAGTCAACAATATCTGCTCAATCGCGCTTAATCGGCGACTTAATAGCCTTCACTACCCGCTGACAATCCACCACGACCTCTTTAATCAAAGCGTTAGGACCCAGGTTGATCAAATAATCAACAGTTGTAACGATATCACTGACTTGGATCTTCTCATCGTTAGGGAAATCAAAGTCCTTGGTCATCTCGGTCTCAATGACACTGGGACAAATGGCAGTGCATTTGATGTTATAGGGGGCAAGTTCCGTGAAAATCGCCTCGTTAAAGCCATTCACCGCGTATTTGGTGAGTGCATAAGCTCCTAGTGGCGGCATGGCTATTTTGGCGGCCCGTGATGACATATTAATGATGTAGCCGGATCCTTGCGCCTTCATAATGGGTGCCACCATATGGGTCAAATTATAAACACCTTTAATATTGATATCGAGTAACGCTTGCAAATCCTCTGGCGTCACATCACTAGTGCCTATACGGGCAATACCGGCATTATTCACCAGCACATCCACCCGACCAAGCTGGTCGTTAAAATCCGCCACAGCCCCTGTCACAGCGCCGAGATCACTAACGTCAGTGGGATAAATATGAACCTTGATATCAGGGTGCTCCGCTTCAATACTGGCTTTGACATCGGCGAGTGCCGCTTCACCCCGGGCAAATAAGCCCAAATGATAGCCCTGGGCAGCTAAATAACGGGCGATACCTTCGCCAATGCCGCGGCTCGCGCCGGTGATGATGGCTGATTTATTCATTGTCAGACCTCCTGATCGAGTCATGTATTGGTTATCAAATTTCTGCAACGAGTCGTTGCAGTTTTGTAAACGTTTGCTAATGACAAACTCGCCATTGCCCCCTACAATGTGATTATGTCGATAGTGTTGCGAACAGTATACGGAATTTTACTTGCGCTGGTAATAGGCGTAGCCAGTGCTGCGGATGATAATCTCGAGACAACGGATAACACCAACCAAGCAACCGAGACAGAACAAGCGCCTCGCCCCTGCACTATGGCTATTAATCTACAAAATGCCAGTCGTCGCTTTGACGTACGGGTCTCGCGCCTGCAAGGTAATCAACTAACGGGATTACGTGTATTAGAGACCATTCCCCAGGACGCTAGCACAACGATCAATGTCACCCCACCGGCGCGGATTGATTTGTCCGTGCGTACACCGCCGGGTACGCCCTATGGTAATTACAGCAAAATCTTTTTACGCTTAAGCAGCAAGCCTGATTTTGTTTATGATCCCAATAATCCCAAGCCCCAAACTTGCCTGGTCTTATCCACTGCCGGCAGTCCCAGCAATGTGTTAACGGCAATGTTTCGACCGAAGAAAAAAGATCCCTACTCCGGCACATTGTTATTATATGATACCGGCCAACCATACCGGCGCGATAATAGCGCCTGGGGCACAACGATTCGTTAATCCTCGCGGACAAATAACAAAATAATCCCACCCACTAACATAAATACCAATACCGTACTCATGCCCGCACGCTGGCTGTTAAAGAGATACGTCACATAACCCAATAACCATGGCCCCACAAAGGCGGTGGCTTTGCCGGATAAGGCATACAGACCAAAGGCCTCGGTGATGAGCTCTCTGGGTGCTAACCGTGCTAGCATCGTCCGGCTTGCTGCTTGTACTGGACCAACAAATAAACCCAACGGTAAAGCAAATACCCAAAAGCCCATTTTGGTCGGCGCCAGTACTGTCGAGACACCAAAGCTACACAAGCCGATGATGGCAATCAAAATTGTCCGTTTTGAGCCAATCCAGTCATCCACCCAAGCCAGCGTAAACGCACCAATACCGGCAGTAATATTCATCGCGATACCAAACGCTAAGATCTCACTCATGGACATATGAAACGTCCCCGCTGCATAAATACCACCGAAGGCGAATAAGGTATTCAACCCATCGATATAGATCATCCTTGCAATGAGAAATTTAAACACTTCCCGGTGCATGAGAATTTTTTTGATACTCGACCCTAGTTCCCGTAAACCTTTGTGAGTTGCCTGGCGCAAACTCAAGCCCGTGGCTTGTCGGTCTTTGGTGAATAAAAACAAGGGCAAGGCAAAGACTACTAACCACACCGACACGAATGGCCCACTCACCCGTATTTGCGCGGCCGTCGCTTTTGATAAACCAAACCACGTTTCACCATGGTGGATAAAGCAATATAACACGGTGAATAAACATACCAAGCCTCCCACATAGCCTGTGCCCCAGGCCCAACCCGAAACCCGGCCCAAATAACGCTCCGGCGCCAACCCCGGCATCATGGCGTTATAGAAGACATTCCCCAGCTCAAAGGCAATAGTGCCAATAACCACCCAGGTTAACACCCACGCCAGTGATTGGTGCTCAGGCAATGCATACCACAGCAAGGCTGTGGCAACGGCGGTCAAGAGGACAAACAGCCCCAGCCAGGGTTTGCGGCGACCGTAATTATCCGCAATGGCACCGAAAATAGGACTCAGAATCGCAATAATCAGGGCAGCAAAGGAACTGGCATCCCCCCAAAGTTCGGTGCCTTTAATACTGGAGGTGGCAATGCTGCTTGTGAAATAGGCAGCAAAGACAAAGGTAATGATAATCGTCGAGAATGGCGAACTGGCCCAATCGTACAGGCACCAAGAGAGTAAACTGCGGTTAAAGATCCTTTTTTCCATTGAAATGCTCTCAATTTATGAAGAATTAGCATATCATAGGTCCCTATTAATGTAACTGACTGACACTACGATGATGATAATTGACAAAAACCTCTCTGCCTTCGCCTATGCCCATGGTGGGCCAGCACTTACTGGCACCCTTAAAGCTGAGCCCAGTAATTTTATGGTCGATGAAGATTTAGGCTTTGAGCTTGCAGGTACAGGCGAGCATGTTTGCCTTCATATCGAGAAGACCAATTGCAATACCACATGGCTTGCTGACCAAATTGCCAAACTCGCGAAGGTGAAACCATTCAATGTCAGTTTTGCAGGCATGAAAGACCGCAATGCCATTACTCGGCAATGGTTTTCGGTGTATTTGCCCAAACGACCGGAGATTGATTGGCAACAATTAGAAAATGACGATATTAAACTTATTGAAATCACGCAACATAACAAAAAGCTCCGGCGCGGTTCATTAAAACAAAACCATTTTAAACTAGTGTTACGAGATATTGACGGCGATAGAGACCGGGCCGAGACGCTTTTTAAAACAATTCAACAAAATGGCCTACCCAATTTTGTCGGCCCACAACGATTTGGCATCGACGGCAGCAATCTGCAATCTGCGGAGTTGCTATTCCAAGGCAAAATCAAACCCTCGCGCAACAAGCGCAGTATTTATTTATCGGCGGTGCGTTCGTGGTTGTTTAATTGTGTGTTAGATGAGCGAGTTAAACAAAACCTATGGAACAAAGCCCTGCAAGGTGACGCCATGATGTTGGTAGGCAGCAACAGCACCTTTATTTGCGAAACCATCGACGATGCTATCAATCAACGCATTGAGGCATTTGATATTTCACCAACAGGCCCTCTATTTGGCGAAGGCAAGTCATCCGTTACTAATGATGCACTAGCCCTAGAGAACGCCGTGCTTGCTGATTATGAACCGTTTACTGCAGGCCTCATCAACGCAGGCTTAGAACAAGACCGGCGCAGCCTACGCTTCCGGCCCAGTAATTTAGCCTGGTCTTATGAAGGGAAAGATTTGCTGTTGTCGTTCACCTTGCCTAAAGGCGTCTATGCCACGAGTATGTTGCGGGAAGTTATACGAATTATAGAGTGACACAAAGCCCCAACTTCGTTCGTCGCCAGAGGATATCTTCCTCTGTCATAGCCCATTCATGTTCACGCAAATAATCTACTTCAGCCTGATAGAGACCATGACCATGGTGCTCACCTAATTCATCAACAGAGGCTTTACCGGCTAAAAATATCTCTGCTAAACTGCCATAGGTCCGTTGATAACGTTGATATAACGTATCAGGCAGCCAAGGGTATTTGCCTAACGGCTTAGCCCCTGGCAACAAGGCATCTTTGGTCCAAGGTTGCCCCATATTAGGAAAAACATCCCGCAACAATTCACAAGCAAGCTCTGCCAATTTGCGATAGGTTGTGATTTTGCCACCATAAATACTCAATAAGGCTGCCTGCTGATGACCCCACTGCCACTCTAACTGATAATCACGAGTGATATCTTCTGGCTTTTCGCTGCCATCACCATGCAAGGGTCGCACCCCAGCATAGGACCACACAATAGCGTCTTGGGTTAATGTTTGTTGAAAATAATTATTCGCCGTTGCTAGCAGATAATCGATTTCAGGTTGAGAGATTTGTAAATTCTTTATATCCCCCTGGTGATCTTCATCTGTGGTACCAATTAAGGCGAATTCACCCTCATAAGGAATAGCAAACACCACGCGATTATCAGTGTTTTGTAAAATAAAAGCCTTGTCACCGGGGAAGAATTTTTTTACCACAATATGGCTGCCTTTCACCAATCTTATCGATTGGGGCGGCTTTTCCTCGAGTAAATGAGTAATACAGTGATTCACCCAAGGACCTGCAGCATTCACAAGACAACGGCAGCTAAACGATATTTCTTGATTGTTAATGATGTCTAACAACGTCACCTGCCAATGTTCAGCAAAACGCTCAGCCTTAATGCATTTATGCCGTGGCAAAATACGTGCCCCCTTCTCCCGGGCTAACATAGCATTTAATACGACTAATCGAGCATCATCCACCCAACAGTCATAATACTCAAAACCTCTTTGGTAATGTTCTTGCAGACCAGAACCTTGGAGCTTCACCCCACGGCTCGCGGGCAAGCGTTTGCGTTTGGCTAAATGATCATAAAGAAACAAGCCAAGCCGAATGAGCCAATACGGTCGCAAACCTTTGTGGTGGGGTAATAGAAAAGCGAGAGGCCAAATAATATGGGGCGCACGCTTGAGCAGCACTTCCCGCTCCCGCAATGCTTCACGGACGAGACGAAATTCGTAATGCTCAAGATAACGTAAACCACCATGAATAAGTTTAGTACTGCTTGATGAGGTATAATTGCCCAAATCTCCCTGCTCACACAACACCACATTGAGTCCACGCCCTGCTGCATCAGTAGCAATACCAACACCGTTAATACCGCCGCCGATCACACATACATCATAGTCCGTTAAATTTGTCATTTGGGTAATAGTAAATCCGCTTTATCTGAAAACACACAATCCACATCCATCGCCAATAACTCTCGAGCGCGCTCGGGATCATTAACAGTATAAGCTAGCACTTGGCGATTTGTTGCTTTAATCGCTTTAACTCGTTCCTCAGTCACAATGGCTTCATTTAAATGCACAGTCACTGTTGCCAACTCATCTGCAAGACCTTGCCAATTTTCATCCCACTCAGCCAAAATCGTCGCGAGATAGGCATTCGGTACTTTGTCACATACTTGCCTCACGGCAAGCGCATTAAAACTGGAATATAACGGCTCTGGCAAATGTGCTGGCCAATAGCGTCCAACATGATTGAGCACTTTATCGACTAGCAGGCTCACCCGTCCATCATTGGGTTTAATTTCGATATTAATGCCTAACGCTGCTTTAGCACATACCATCAAGACTTCTTTTAGGGTAGGAATTTTGACGCCGACATATAAAGGATCAAACCACGCCCCGGCATCTAGCGCATTCAATTCTGCCAAACTCATGGCTGCCACCAAACCCTCGCCGTTGGTGGTACGATCTAGGGTTGTGTCATGCATGACGATGACTTCCTCGTCAGCTGTTAGCATCACATCAAACTCGACCCAACTTGCCCCTTTGAGCTTTGCTAACTCAAAAGCTACTGCGGTATTTTCAGGGGCATCACTACTGGCACCGCGATGGGCAATGGTTTTGGGCAAGTCTGGGATCATACCAAGGGCCTGTGACACATCGCTTCAAGTTGGCGCAACGGTGTTAAGGCTTCATTTTGCATGGCGCTTACCGGCACATAAAATGTCTGCTCCAACAAATGAGAACCTGACAAGGCCGCATGGGAAACCAGATCCGTATACACCATCCAAGTGCTGCCAGGCAAAAACTCTGCCCGTTGCTTGCCCACATTCTCTTGATAGGTTTCATCACATTTCATTTTGTCATGAATATGCAGCATATAATGATCGTACGGGGTGCGTTTGCCTTTGGTGATATGTAACAACTTCATCAAGCCGGTTTGCAAGGACATTGGCCGAGATATCAATGGCATAAATCTATCCGCCACCTGACGAAATGACTCACCCAAATGCCAGACCCGCGGTTGATGCCAAGGATTAATATTACAAAACACCCGCAAAATTCGCTTACCTGCCACTGGCGATGAGGGAAACGCATCCACATGCAAACGGGTATCGTCTTTGCGAGGAGAGCTCGCACGGCCTGCAATCTCAGCAGGCCGATAACTAGTGCGACCGATTTCGAGACTATCACAATAGCGTGGTAATAACGCACACACGAGTTGCTGAGCAGCCTTAGCATAGCGAGCCATGAACGCTTTAAGGGTATCGTTGTTACAATAATCGTCTGCCACGCCGCCTAATTGCTGCGTTAAACTGTTGTAGCTGATATTTTTGCGCTTTGGGCTTAGGATAGGATCCCTTAGAATAAACTCTTCATTGTCTGCCAAACTAAACGCCAACTCCGGCAATAACACCACATTGCCGCTCTCAAGTCCGCCAATCGCGAGGGATTTTTCGTCGTCAGAGAATATCGCTTGCCAATCTTGAGTGCGGATAGTATCAATAGCTGTCATAAATCACCTGTAACGTTCAAGGGCTGGATGCTCATGGCCAGATTGCTTTTCGTAGCGGCGTATGCGGTAACGTAATGCAGCATAATCAAAACCATTAATACCACCACGGTGATGGTTGAGATAACGGGCCAACACATCACGGGTCTCAGGGTGAAACTCCGCAACGCGAGCAAGATAATAATATTGCTCCAGTCCGACTTCACTCACCGCCCGCGTACCTAGCACCACCATTAACACACCAGCAATCATACCAAACAAAATCATATACGCCGTCGCCGTTTTTTGGAAACGTTCATTCGCCTTAAACGACCAACTGATAAAAAATAAAAATACACAAAGAATAACCCCGAGGGTCAAATAAATGTGATCGCCAATAGTGAGATAGATATAGAGCTTATGGAGCCAATTTAACATGTACGTACCCTGAAATAATCCGTGTTGCGATAAAACAATTCATCCTCATTCTCTGGATACCATCCCGGTATCCCCAATATCGGCAGCGGTTGCAATACCTTGGTATGGGCCACTGCCTCGGCCTGCTGGAAATGGGCTACTAAGCGCACATCCAAGTAGGCCAGTTGCTGCCGACTATCAGTCTGGAAAAAATCCTGATCTACCCGCAGCAACACCGCTTTGGCCGTCAATCCCACATAAGGGTTGATGGCTTTCTCGAAGATACCATGGCCGAAAATGAAAGCCGCGGTATCCACAGCAAAGCGTTTTCTATTATGCCAAAATAATTGCCACCAGCCAAAGTCTTTTAGAAGATCCAATTGATCCGCGTCACTACTGACAAAGATTGCGCCACATTCATCAAACATGGTCAAAACATGTTCTGCTATGCTGCGCTCAGAAATCGCATTCTGGTGACGATAGGATAAGGCCTGCACTTGTTTAGCATTGAGTAACGCCTTAGTCTTGGGAAAATGCTGCCACACCAAGAAATTAAAAAAATCATGCCAATTAGCGAGCCGAGTTTGTAACTCCCCTTGGTGATAAATCCGCGGCTCATAAGCTTCGGCAAAACTGCTGGATTTCGCCGCTTGGGATACACAATGTATATTCAATCCTTGAGCATTCATCACTGGCTGTTCAGTAAAGACACGATTAAAATCCGCTAACCCAGGCCAATCCCGTAACTGCGAAAAGTGCTGCGCCACCATCGACGCCAAAGGCGCAAACAATGGCGAACGTCCATGAAACTGAGGATCCCAATTGTCGCTATCCTCATGGGACATTAGATCTTGGTCGCTGAAGGAAAACACCGAAAAAAGTTCTCTGTGGTCGCCGCACAAATATCATCGTAACTCTCGCCTCTCAGTTCCGCAATAAACTCAGCTACGTGCTTAACATAAGCTGGCTCGTTGGTTTTGCCACGATGCGGGACTGGCGCGAGATAAGGACTGTCGGTCTCAATCAACATGCGCTCTATCGGCATGCGCTTAGCAACGTCTTGTAATTCTTTGGCATTCTTGAATGTCACAATCCCCGAGAATGAAATATAAAAGCCCAAGGCCATCGCAGCCTCTGCCATCTCCCACGTTTCAGTGAAACAATGCATGACGCCGGCGACTTTGTCGGCATGCTCTTCTTGCAATAGACGAATGGTATCTTCTCGCGCCTCACGAGAATGAATAATTAAAGGTTTATTGACTGCTATAGCCGCTTGAATATGGCGACGAAAACGGTCTTGTTGCCAACTCAAGTCTTCTTTGAGCCAATGGGTATCAAGACCCGTCTCACCAATAGCGACAACTTTATCATGCTGGGCCCGCTGAACGAGCTCTTCAACCGATGGCTCATGGCAGTCTTTTTCGTTGGGGTGAACACCGACAGAGGCACTGATATAGGGATATTGTTCGGCGATGCTCAACACATCATTGAAATTATCCCAATCAATGCAAACACACAACATATAGCCGATGCCGTTATTGAGTGCAGCTTGGATTGCCTGTTCAAGTTTGCCATCATAGGCCGTTAAATCAAGTCTGTCGAGATGACAGTGGGAATCAATCAACATGGGTAGTACTCTGGATAATGATTTGGCTACATTGTATCGGTTGTGCGGTCAGATTGTAATGCCCCAGCCAGCAAAGTTTCGATTTTGTTGCGGATATCTTGGGTATCTTCGCCTACAAACTGCACCCCTATCCCCGCAGGGCGTCCCCCTTGAGCTGCTTTTGGCGTGATCCAAACAATTCGGCCAGCAATTGTGTATTTCTCAGGGTCATCCATGAGTTTAAGTAAGATAAAGACCTCATCGCCTAAGGTGTAAATTTTTTCGGTTTGGATGAATAAACCGCCCCCCATGATATAGGGCATATAAGCATGATAAAGATCGTCTTTGCCTTTAAGATTGATAAAGAAGACACTGCTCTTATCCTCTGGGACCTGGGCTTCGTCAAAGTCCACGCTCTCGAATTCAATACTGTTATCGGGTGGCGATTGCGCTGAAAATTCTTCCGGCAGTTCTTCAGGTATGTCGTCTTTTTTAGCCATTAGTTAAGCCCTAATTCCACCCACTGTAACAAGATATCATCCATTAACAGCTGGGTATTGATGCTTTGTTGCTGTAATAATTGTTGTTTGGCCCGCAGCAAACTGTCATACACTGCAAACAAGCCCTGGGTATTGTCCGTGCGGGACAAGCGCTGACAGAGGCTGAGTTCCCCTTCCGGTAATGTCAGAGCACTCCCTGACTCTACTTGCCAAACCATAAAATTATTCAGCCAACCTATTAGCCAGTCTAGCACATACTGACTGTCAGCGTGCCATTTCTCGCTGATTTTGATGGCATTGGTGTGGCCCTGCAGCAGTTGATCAAAGTCACTGAAGAACGCAACCCGCTTCTGATAGGCTTCACCACCATACTCAAGTGCCATAAACGGCAGTCCAGCTGCCAAATCCAGCAATCGCTTGGGGTCCTGGGAGGAGTCGTTTAATTCTTGCTCAACCCAGTTCAGAGTCTCTGAGCTCAGATCTGGGGCGAAGGCCAAGGTCTGGCAACGGCTGATTAGGGTAGCACTGAGGCGATAGCGATGATGACTCACCAGTAAGAACACAACCCCCACCCCAGGTTCCTCCAGAGATTTCAGTAAGCTATTAACCGCAGCCATATTCATCAATTCCGCTGGCTCAATGATAATGACACGGCGCCCCTTAAGTTGAGAGGTTTGTTGCAATTGTTGACATAAGTCTCTGATTTGGTCGACTTTAATTCCCCTAGCACCTTCTTCCGGCGTAATAATGGCCAAATCAGGATGAGCACCGGTCTGGAGCAAGGAACAGGCATGGCACTTACCACAAGCCCGGCCCGCGGCTGGACTCTGGCACAGTAATAACTGCGCCAATTGGCGGGCAAATAAGCCTTTGCCCAAGCCCTCAGGCCCTGTCAGCAAATAAGCATGGGCAAGATTATTGCTTGCCATCGCTGATTCAATGCGTTGCCATTGGCTTTGCTGCCAAGGTAAGTGTTCGATCATATTGGATTGACTGCTCAATTTATATCCGATATATAGCTAGAAGAGTATTTAATCTAGAGGGCCTGTGTCAACATGTCAATGAATAGGATAAGCATTATCCTCTACCCGACATTCCGCACCAGTCTCTTTTTGCGCATAAAAGGGCAAAAAATCAACTCAAAATGCTCAGGTATTGTATATACATTCCGCTTTTTCGTTAATTTTTTACCCCTTTCTGCATCAAAAATA
>MDTG01010823.1_pt1 | contig 36457 bp, 34 predicted proteins | sample 811421 | NCBI WGS metagenome assembly MDTG01 (sample SAMN05326645, study PRJNA326480) | marine metagenome | isolation source: seawater | place: Pacific Ocean: South East | collected 2011
AACTAGCAAAATTCAAGCAGCACTAATTGATGTTTTATCAAAAATAGCAAATAAGGAAAAATTAGATTTAGTCATGGCCAAGAGTCAAGTTTTGTTGGTTGGTAATAGCATTGATCTTACAAATGTTGCGGTAGAAGAGCTTAACAAAGTTCTCCCTAAAGTTTCCTTGGATTTAAAATAGGTAATATAATTTGATAGACTGCAAATTTTATAAAAATTATGGACCTTTCAAAATTCAAGACTTAATCAATAAGGTTGATTGTGAGTATACAGGAAACATAAATATAATTGTTGATGATATTTCGCCAATTGAAGTTGCAACAAAAAAACATATTACTTTTTTTAGTAATAAAAAATATTTAGATGTTTTTCAAAAATCAAATGCGGGAGTATTTATAGTTCACAAAAAGTTTGCTACTAATAATTCTAGAAATTACATTATTACTGATTATCCATATTATACTTTTGCGGAAATAGCTAAAATTTTTTATCCTGATTCAACATATCTAAATTATAAACTTTCAACTGATGAAACTATTAAACCAAACGATAATCAAATTTATTTATCAGCTAACGCACTTGTTCACAAGACTGCAAAGTTGGGAAAAAACATAATTGTAGGTGCTAATTCGATTGTTGGTCCAAATGTAAAAATTGGAAATAACTGCAAAATAGGAGATAATGTATCGATTTATTTTGCAAAAATTGATGATAATGTTGTTATAGCCTCTGGCACCAAAATAGGTTCTGATGGTTTTGGTTTTGCAATTAAACAAAAGAAGTTTTTAAAAATTCCACAAGTTGGAAGGGTAATAATAAAGAAAAATGTTGAAATTGGAGCTAACTGTTGTATCGATAGAGGTTCTGCTGGTGACACAATTATAAATGAAAATTGTATGCTTGATAATATGATTCATGTAGCTCACAATGTAGAAATAGGAAAGAACTGTATACTTGCAGCTCAAATTGGAATTTCAGGTAGTACAAAAATTGGAAATAATGTAACATTAGGAGGTCAAGTTGGTATTGCTGGTCATTTAAGAATAGGGAATGAAGTTACGATCGCTGCAAAAAGTGGAGTTATAACTAATGTTGATGACAATATGATTATAGGAGGTTACCCAGCTAAACCTATTAAAAAATGGCATAGAGAAACTATTTATTTAAAAAATCAGTTAAAAAAAAATGAAAAATGAATTAAATATTGAAGAAATTAAAGAATTAATTCCACATAGGTATCCATTTTTGTTATTAGATAGGTTGATAGATATTGTTCCTCTTGAAAGTGCAACTGGAATAAAAAATGTCACCATAAACGAAAATTTTTTTCAAGGTCATTTTGAAAATAAAGCAGTTATGCCAGGTGCACTAATTATTGAATCAATGGCTCAGGCAGCTGGATCATTGGTTTTGTTCAGTTTAAATAAAACAGCAAAAAATATTTCTGTACTTTTGATGTCTGTAAATAAAACAAAATTTAGAAAACCAGTCATTCCCGGTGATGTGCTTAAACACAGAGTTTTAAAAAAAAACAATGTGAAAAATATTTGGAAGTTTTCATGTAAAACATACGTTGATTCAAATCTGGTGGCTGAATCGGAGTTAGCTGCAATATTATCAGATAATGAATTAATTGAGAAAAATCTGAAATAAATTGAAACTTTTTGTTATTTGAATTTTTCTTTCATATGTAATATTTAATTACATATGTCTAATAATATCATTCATCCTAACGCTAAAATTGGAATTAAAACTTTCGTGGGTCCCTACTGTGTGATAGGCCAAAACGTTAAAATCGGTAATAACTGTAAGATTCATAGTCACGTTGTTATTCAGGGAAATACATCAATCGATTCTAATTCTGAAATATTTCCTTTTGCATCCATAGGGTCAGCTCCACAAGATTTAAAGTACAAGGGAGAAGAAAATTTTTTAAATATTGGAAAAAATAATAAAATTAGAGAACATGTTACAATTAATCCTGGCACTAAAGGTGGTGGAGGTAAAACGTCCATAGGAAATAATTGTTTACTAATGGTTGGAACGCATATCGCTCATGATTGTATGATTGGAGATAATGTGATATTTGCAAACAATGCTACTCTAGCTGGACATGTGCAAATACAGAACAATGCAATTTTAGGTGGATTGTCTGCGGTACATCAGTTTGTTAGAATAGGAGAGGGGGCTATGATAGGTGGAATGAGTGGAGTAGTTTCTGATGTTATTCCTTATGGATCAGTAGTTGGAAATAGAGCGAGGTTAGCAGGACTCAATCTAATAGGACTTAAAAGAAGAAATACTAAAAATAGTGAAATAAGATGCTTAAGAGATCTTTATAAACTATTATTTTTTTCAAAAGAAAAAAATTTTAAAGAAAGATTAGAAGGTTTATCGTCAAATTTTAAAAAGTTTGAGATTGCCAGAAAAATTCTTGAATTTTTAAAACAAGATACAACTAGATCAATTTGTTTACCTAAGTAATGAATAAAATTATTATAATCGCTGGAAATGGCAACTTGCCTTTAGAAATTATTTATAATTTAAAATTAAGAAATATTAATTTTAAAGTTCTAATTATTAGAGATTCAGGTTACAAAAAAGTACTTTCAAAATATGATCATGAAATTACAAATTTAGGTTCCATAGCAACCTCATTAATTAAATTAAAACAAAAAGGATATGAAAAATTAGTTTTAGCTGGTGGTCTAAAAAGACCTTCATTAAAAAGTATTAAACCGGATTTAAATACAATAAAAATTTTTGCAAGATATACAAAGGTTTTTTTAAGTGGAGGTGATAATAATCTCCTTAAATTTGTTATAAGAGAAATAGAAAGTTTAGGTATTAAAGTTTTAAATTTAAAAACAATTGTTCCAAAAATTTTTATGGATTTTGGAAATCACTCCCAACATAAACCCTCGAAGAAATCAAAAGTATATATAGAAAAGGCGAAGAAAATTTTAGATACCATCTCTACTTATGATATTGGTCAATCTTTAATAATTCAGCAAGGAAATATTGTAGGAATTGAGGCTATGGAGGGAACAGATGAATTAATCAAAAGATGTTCTTCACTTTTTATTGATGGAGATAAGCCGATTCTTGTAAAACTATTTAAAAAAAAACAGGAAATGAGAGTAGACTTACCAACATTGGGGTTGAGAACTATCAGACTGTGTAAAAAACATTCAATTCAAGGAATTGCATTTAGTGCTAATAAAACAATTTTTTTAGAGAAAGAAAAAATTTTTCAGAATGCTAATTCTTCTAATATATTTTTAGTTGGAATATGAAAAAAAAAAAAATTGTTATTTTAGCAACAGAACCATCAGGAGATTTATTGGGCTCAAAGTTAATAAAGTCTTTAAAAAAAATAGATAAAAACATTATATTTTATGGGATTGGAGGAGAAAGAATGCAATCAAATGGTTTTAAAAGTTGGTTTCCGATTTATAATTTGAGTATAAATGGTTACTATGAAGTTTTTCTAAAATTATTTCAATTAGTTTTTTATATTAGAAAAACAATATCGTATGTTAAAGATGTTAAACCAGATATTTTAATTACAATTGATTCTCCAAGTTTTAATTTTAGAGTTGTAAAAAAATTACAAAATTTAAGAAATAAATCTAAATTTGTTCATTACGTTGCACCTACAGTTTGGGCTTGGAAAAGTTATAGAGCAAAGAATTGTTCTTATTATTATGACTTAATGTTAACGTTATTCCCATTTGAGCCAAAATATTTTAGAAAGTATAACCTAGAAACTGTTTTTGTTGGCCATCCTATTTTTAACGAGAAAAACATTTTTAAAAAAAAATTAAAAAAAAATATTATTTCCTTTTTTCCAGGCTCAAGATTAAACGAAGTACAAAAAACTTTGCCAGTTATGATTTCTTTAATTAACCTATTAAAGAAGGATTTTCCAAATTTTCAGTATAAAATTTTGACAATTAAAGCATTGAAAAATTTTTTGTCAGAAAATACATGTAAATTTAATATTGAGGTAGTGGATGATGAGATGGAAAAAGAAAAGTTTATGCAAAAATCTTATCTAGCAGTAGCTACATCTGGCACTATTTCGTTAGAATTAGCATTTAAAAATATTCCCATGATAATAGTTTATGATTGTAACATATTCACTTCTTTAATAATTAATAAACTCGTGAGAGTTAAATATGCCTCTCTCATAAATATAATTTTTGATAAAGAGGTTGTCCCTGAATTTCTTTTCGGAGAATTTAAAACCGAAAAGGTTTTTAAAAAAATCCAACATTTATTGATAAACAAAATAGAATTAGAAAACCAAAAAAAATATTTTTCTAAACTTAAAAAAAAGCTTTTGTTTGAAAACCAAGATCCATCCCTTTTAGCAGCGAGTAAGATTTTAAGTTTGGAATAATCTTCCTAAAACCGTACCAGGAAACATTTTTTTTTTGGATTTTTTATTTCTTTCTTTTAATTTTGGAAAAGCACGTTCGTCTTTTCCAATATATAATTGTCTGGGTCTACTTATTTTATTTGTATGAATTTCGTTAACTTCCTTCCATTGAGAAATCCAACCTACTGTGCGTGCTACTGTAAATATTACCGTAAACATAGATTCTGGAAGCCCCAAAGCTTTTAAAATAATACCTGAATAAAAATCTACATTTGGATATAGTTTTTTTGAAATAAAGTATCTATCATTTAAAGCTACATCCTCAAGTTTTGTCGCAAGTTTCAAAAGAGGAAAATTAACGCTATCAATTTCTTCAAGTAAACTATAACAATATTTTCTCAATACATTTGCACGAGGATCATGATTCTTATAAACCCTATGACCAAAGCCCATTAATCTGAACGGATCTTGTTTATCTTTTGCTTTATTAATATATTCTTTAATATTTTCCTCTTTTTCAATCTCATAAAGCATTCTGATTACAGATTCATTAGCTCCGCCGTGAGCTGGTCCCCATAGAGATGCAACTCCAGCGGCAACACAGGCAAAAGGATTTGCTCCAGATGATCCAGCCATTTTAACAGTAGATGTTGATGCATTTTGTTCGTGATCAGCATGTAATATAAGTAGCTTATCCATTGCCTCAACCCTGGCTTTAGAGGGATGATATTCACCGCATGGTGTGGAAAACAGCATATGCAAAAAATTTTCGCTATAATTCAATTCATTTTTTGGATAAATAAAAGGTTGTCCCAAAGAATATTTGTACGCAATTGCAGCTATAGTCGGCATTTTTGCTAACAATCTACTCACTGCAACCCACTGACCTTCAATTGAACTAAAATCGTAATTTTTTTCAGAATAAAACGATGATAATGCACCAACTATACCAACCATTATAGCCATAGGATGAGAATCGCGTCTAAATCCAGAATAAAATCTTAAAATTTGCTCATGTAACATTGTATGATTTGTCAAAATTTCTCTAAATTTAATTTTTTGATTCTCATCAGGTAATTCCCCATTTAGCAATAAATAACAAACTTCTGGATAATCTGAATTATTGGCTAAGTCCTCAATACTGTACCCTCTATGCAACAATTTGCCTTTTTCTCCGTCAATAAATGTAATTGCAGATTGACAGCTTGCTGTTGAAGTATACCCGGGATCGTAAGTAAACATTCCTGTTTTTGAATAAAAGTTTGAGAAGTCAACAACTGAGGGACCCGAAGAGCCGTTTTTTATAAAAAACTCAAACTTTTTACCAGTTTGATTATCAATTACTGTTACAGATTTTTTTTTACCTTTTTCCATATTATTTAAAATCTTACCATGTTTGATCCAGTCTTTTAATTACCTCTTTTTTTCCTAATACCTCCATTATTTTTATAATAGATGGGCTATTAAGTTTTTTTGTAATTGCTAATCTTAATGACGGACCTATTGATTTAAATTTTAAATTATTACTATCGAGAAATTTTTTCAACTGAAATTCGATATTTCTTTCATTCCAATTATTTAATTTATTAAGTAAAAAAAGGAGCTTACTTTTTAAAAATTTAGTGTTATTTAATGTTTCTTTGTCTTCTGAGCTAGTAATCAGGTTATTAAAATTATGGATGAATGCGGTTGATTTGTATAGCTCTGTGATAGAATTTGATCTATTTTTTAATTCCGTAAATAAATATTCAAGAATTTTTTTTTGAGAAGATGTCAGCGTAATTTTATTTTTTTTGAATTCTTCAAAAAGTAATCTAGATAAATATTCTTCAGATTTATTTTTAAAGTAATGTGAGTTTAAAAAATTTATTTTTTTTTCATCAATTATTGCTGGTGATTTACCTAAAGTTTCTAATTTAAAATGACTAATTGCTTCTTCTATTGATATAATTTCCTTGTCTTTTAAAGACCATCCGAGTCTGAGCAAATAATTTATAAGACTTTCTTTAAAAATTCCATTTTTTTTATAATCACTTATTGAGGGTACATTATCTCTTTTTGAAAGTTTTTTTCCATCTTTATTATGAATTAGAGGTATATGCGCAAATAATGGAATTTGCTTTAAATATTTAAAAATATGAAATTGTCTAAATGAATTAGTTAAGTGATCATCACCTCTAATTATATGTGTAACTCTCATATTCACGTCATCAACTGCTGAGGAAAGTAAAAAAGTTGGGTTTCCATCGCTTCTTACTAAAATATAATCATCAATTTCTTCACTTTTTACAGAAATTTTTCCTTGTACTATATCATTTATCTCTATTTTTGAATTTAATGGAGTTTTAAACCTAATAACGTAAGGTTTAGTTTTAGGATGAGATTCAAACTTTTTATCTCTCCAGACACTTCTAAATTTTATTTTTGATTTATTAACCTTATTATCATTTAATTCACCTACTGTCATAAAGCACTTATAAGCTAAATCGTTTTCAATCATTTCCTCGGCTACTTTAATATGCTTGTCAATATTAAGCTTTTGCAACACAATTTTTTCATTGTGTTTTATTCCCAGCCAGTCTAGATCATTAATTATAGATTCAATCGATCTTTTTGATTGGCGCTCATTATCGGTATTTTCAATTCTCAATCTAAATATACCATTATTAGCTTTTGCAAAAACAAAATTAAACAAGGCTGTTCTTGCACCACCAATATGTAAAAGTCCTGAGGGAGATGGGGCAAACCTTGTGATAACCTTCATTTTAAAATTTTCTGATAAGTCCTACAAGTATTCCCTGAATATTTACTCTTTCAATTCCAAAAATTCTGGTTTTAAAATTTTTATTTGCGGGTTCTAGAGCAATTGAATTTTTATATGATCTGAATTTTTTTAATGTTACCTCGTTATCATCTATAAGTGCAACAACAATATCACCACTTACAGCTGTTTCTTGCTTTTTAATTACAACAATGTCACCGTTTAGGATACTTTCATCTTTCATAGAGTCTCCTATAACTTCAAGAGTAAAGTGATCTTCACCATTTCTTAATAAGTAATCTGGCACAGAAATATATTCAAAACTATTCGCAATAGCCTCAATAGGATTACCAGCAGCTATTCTTCCCAAAAAAGGAATTTCTCTTTTTGTATCTTCATCTTTTTTTTTTAACTGCATGGCTCTTGCTTTATGAGGTATTCTTTCAATGAAGCCTCTTTCTTCAATACTTGAAATTAATTTGTGAACGCTAGATTTGGATTTTATGTCAAGTGCTTCTCTCATTTCATCATAGGTTGGAAACATATCATTATCTTTATAATACATGTTAATAAAATCTAATAAGTTCTTTTGTTTTGGTGTAAGCATAAAATCCCTATATAAATGTTCTACATAAGTTCTTTATTTCTGTCAATGTCATATATTAAAATTTTTAATGTCTGAAAATAAAAAGATTTTATGTTTTGTTCCGATTTTAATACTAGGAGAATTTGGTTCCCTTATTATAAATCCATCTGATTTAGACAATAGATTAAGTAAAGAGCTATCCTGAGTATCAAATATTTTAAAAAAATAATTTTTTTTTTGGTTGGTTATCCTCAATCTACTTATTGTCGTTAACTGATTATTTTTCTTTACATATGATAAGCTTTTAGCAAAAACTGGTTTAAAGTATTCTTTTTTTTCACCCTTTAGGTTTTGTATGATTTTATTTAAAAAAAATAATGATCCTATAAAGCAAGAAACAGGGTTTCCTGGTAATCCTAAAAAATATTTATTTTTTTCTAACTTTCCAAAAGATATTGGTTTACCTGGCTTCATTAAAACCTTTTCAAAAATAAGATTTAGATTTTTTTTTAATGAGGATTTTATTAAATCATATTTTCCAACTGACAAACCACCACTTGTTATAAGTAAATCATAATCTTTTAAACACTCAAATTTTTTTTTAATATCATTTTCTAAATCAAAAACAAACTTTATATCAATTACTTCCCCACCAAAATATTGAGTAAGTTGATCTATTAAAATCGTATTAGAAGAATTTATTTGTCCGCTAGGATTTAATTCACTTTTGATTTCATCACCAGAAATAATTACTGCAATCTTTGGTTTTATTTTTACTTTAATGAATTCTATATCAAGAGAATTTGCCAAAGATAATGATCTAACATTTAAACAACTATTTTTCTTGAGACAAAGTTGACCTTTTTTATAATTTGAGCCCTTTAGCCTTATATTTGTGGTTAAGTTCTTTCTGTTTATAATTGTTACCTCATGTTGACTGGAGTTAAAATTACAGTTTTCATTTTGGACTACAATTTTTTTTTTCTTCCCAGGTATTAATGCACCCGTAAAAATCAATTTAGCTTCACCTGATTTAATTTCTTTATTTAAGATATTTCCGGCTTTTATTTCACCTACAATCCTAAATTTTTTAATCTTATTTAAATCATCTTTTAATATTACTATACCGTCCATTGCAGAGGTGTCGTAATTCGGAGAATTAAATTTTGCTTTGTAATTTTTAGCTACAATTCTAGACAAGCAATCTTTAATTTTAACTTCCTCAAATTTCCTAATTTCTGAGACACTTTTATTTATTAAATCAAGAGCCCTTTTAAAAGGTACCATTTGTGTATTCACCGGACTTACCACCTTTTTTTTTAACTAATTTAATATTTTTAATTTCAATTCCCTTATCTACAGATTTACACATATCGTAAACTGTTAAGGCAGCAATCATAACTGAATTTAGGGCTTCAATTTCGACACCAGTTTTATCTTCACATCTTACGTATGAGTACACGAATATAGAATGTTCTTTATCATGAAATTCGAAGTCAACCGCTACATGATCAATTTTGATATTATGACATAGAGGTATAAGTTGAGAAGTTTTCTTAGCTGCTTGAATTCCAGCAATTTTTGCTGTTGAAAATATTTCTCCTTTTGGTGAACCTTTCTCTTTTATTAAATTATAAATATTATATTTAAATTTAATAACCGCAACCGCGTATGCTTCTCGTAAACTACTATTTTTTTTGGATACATCAACCATACTTATTTTTTTATTTTTGATATGTGAAAATTCTTTTTTATTCATCGCAAATTAAGCTTTTTGTTGCTGAGTAAACATTTTCCTTTTTCATCAAACTCTCGCCAACCAAAAAAGCGTCGGCACCATATGATATCATTTCAGAAATTTCCTTTTTAGTTGAAATACCACTTTCGCAAATCTTTGTAATATTACTAGGAATAATTTGTGAGAGATGTTTGAAAGTATTCAAGTCCACTTCCAGTGTTTTTAAATTTCTATTATTTACTCCAATGCATTCAACATCTAATTCTAAAACTCTATTCAATTCATTCTCATCATGAATTTCAAAAATAACGTCTAGGTTTAGTTGCTTGGCAGTTTCATAAAACTTTTTTAATAATTTATCACATAGTATTGCAGTAATTAATAAAATACAATCAGCACCATGATAAAAACTTTCGTAAATTTGCCATTCGTCAACTATAAAATCTTTTCTCAATATGGGTAATCTTACAGTTGATTTTATTCTTTTAATATAATCAATATCTCCTCCAAAAAATCTATTTTCAGTGAGTACTGATAAACAGCTGGCTCCAGCTTTTTCGTATTCCTGAGCGATTTTAAGAAAATCAAATTTTTCTCTAATTAATCCAGCACTTGGAGATTTTTTCTTTATTTCAGTAATTAAATTTGGCTTAGAATTTTTCTCTTTAAGTTTATTTATAAAAAATTTTTTTTTAAGAATATCTGCGTTTTTTAAAAAAAAGTCTATGTTATACTTTTCTTTAAGTTTTGATATTTCTTGCCTTTTAAAAAAACATATTTCTTCTAGTATATTCATTTTTTCTTTGTAATTTTTATAAGATGTTCTAATTTTTTTTTGGCTGAAAAGTTATCAATATGTTTGGCAGCTAAATCAAGGCCATCTCGCATGTTTTTTACTTTTCCTGATATCATTAAACAAGCTGCAGTATTTAATAAAACGTTATCTCTAATTGCTCCAGTTTCTCCATCGAATAATCTATGCATCAAGTAAGCATTTTCTTCAGGAGTTCCACCACTAATTTCTTCTTGATTGCATAGACTTAAACCAAGATCTTGAGGTGATAATTTAATTGGGCTTAATATCTTTTTATTTTTAACTTTGATAATGGTATTTGATGAAGTGGTTGTTAATTCATCGTAACCATTTTCACTATGCACTACCCAAGCAGATTTTATTCCGTATTTAGCTAAACATTTAGAATGTGTTTGTAGATTTTTTTTTTCTCCTACCCCTAATAACTGAAATGAGAGTTCAGTTGGATTTAACAATGGACCTAAAAGGTTAAAAATTGTTTTGAATGGTAAGGATTGTCTAATTTCACTTACGTTTTTGAGAGAAGGATGAAAATTTGGAGCAAACAAAAAACAAATGTTACATTTATCATAAGTTTTCAATATTTCGTTTCGCGTTAAGTCAATATTTATTCCTAATGCTAAAAGAATATCTGAACTACCAGATTTGGAAGTTATTGACTTATTTCCGTGTTTAGCAACATTTAAACCACAAGCTGAAGACAAAATTGCTGTTGCTGTCGAGATATTAAAACTTCCTTTATTATCCCCTCCGGTACCACATGTATCAATTAAATCTGAGGATAATTTTATTTTTTTTGCTTTATTGCTAAGAACTAATAATGCTCCATAAATTTCATTAAAAGTTTCTCCTTTAGCAGTCATCAAGGATAGAATTGATGAAATTTGCACTAAATTCAATTTTTTTTCAATTATCTCTTCAAATAATTCTTCTGATTCTGAAACGTTTAATTCGTTTGCTTTGAGTAATTTATAAAATATTTTTTTAATAGTATTCATTTGTAAATATCTAAAAAGTTCTTTAACAGTGTGTGTCCATATTCTGTAGCTATACTTTCTGGATGAAATTGTACTCCATAAAACGGAAATAATTTGTGTTTTATACCCATAATAACTCTATCCTTTGTCTCAGCAATAATTGAAAAATGTTTTGGTAAGCCATTTCTTTCTACTATTAAAGAGTGATATCTAGTTGCTTTAAATGGATTACTAATTCCTTTAAAGAGTCTTGATTTGTAATGCGAAACCAAACTGACCTTACCATGTACAGGATTTCCACTCTCAATTACTTTAGCATCAAAAGCTTCTGCAATCGCTTGGTGGCCAAGACACACACCAAGAACTGGAATAGGTTTGGTCAATTTTGAGTTTTTAGTCAATAAATCAATACATACTCCGGCATTTTTAGGTGCACTTGGACCTGGTGAAATGACTATATATTTTGGTGCTAATTTAAGAATATAATCAGATGTATAATCGTCATTTCTAAATACATTTACATCATAATTTAGTTCTTGAAAGTAATGAACTAAATTATATGTAAAACTGTCATAGTTATCTATTAGTATAATCAATAATCTAAACCATTAAAATTTTTTAGAAAGTTCTTCTGCTTGAAGCAATGCCATTGCTTTATTTTCAGTTTCTTTGAACTCATTTATTGGTTCACTTTCAGCGACAATTCCTGCTCCAGATTGTATATAAATATGTTTATTTTTTATAATTGCTGTTCTTAGAACAATGCAACTATCTAGGTTGCCATTTGAAGACAAATAACCTATAGAGCCAGCATATATTTTTCTTTTTGTATTTTCTAGTTCTTCTATTATTTCCATAGCTCTAATTTTTGGAGCTCCAGAAACTGTTCCTGCTGGAAAACCACCCAATAATGCGTCAACATTGTCAGAATCATCTTTGATAGTACCATTAATATTTGAAACTATATGCATAACATGAGAAAAGAATTCTACAATCATATTGTCGGTTATTTCTACAGTTCCAGCCTTTGTAACTTTACTTATATCATTTCTTCCCAAATCCAAAAGCATTAAGTGTTCTGAAATCTCTTTAGGATCATTTAATAATTCATCTTTAAGTTTTATATCTTCATTCAAATCTTTTCCTCTTTTTCTTGTTCCAGCAATGGGTCTAATTGTCACAGTTTTATTATTAAGTCTCACCAGAATTTCAGGACTGGAACCAACTACTGAAAAGTTATTAAAATTTATATAAAACAAATAAGGGGAAGGGTTGAGATACCTAAGTGCTCGGTATATCGATATAGAAGAAGTCTTAATTTTCTTTTTAAAACGCCTCGATAAAACAACCTGAAATATTTCTCCTGAAAATATATATTGTTTAGCTTTATTAACCATTTTTTTGAACTCATTAAATTCTATATTTGATTTTACACCTTTTAATAGGGATGAATTACTTTGATTTTCTATAAAATTATTTTTGGTTTTAATTTTTACAGGTCTTTGTAATATCTTAATAATGTTTCTAATTTGTGCTATTGATCTCTTTAAAACATTATCAGCTTTCAAATTTTCCGGCCAAACACTTTTTACAATGTATAATTTGTCACTAACATTATCAAAAATCAACATTAAAGTTGGTCTTACAAAAATTGAATCAGGAATGTTAAGATCATCAATATTGTTTAAGTTTATTTTTTCAAAATTTTGAATCATGTCATACCCTAAATACCCGAATAAACCTGCAGACATTGGAGGTAAATTTTCAGGTATGACGAATTTATTTTTTAAAAAAAATTTTCTTAAACTATTTATTGGTGTTTCATTTTTAATTTTATCTATCGTATTTTCTTTAAGATTTCTAATAAAACATTTTTTGTTTTTACATTCCCAAATTAAATCCGGTTCTATGCCTAAGAATGAATATCTTCCTTTATTATTACCTTTTTCAACAGATTCAAATAGAAATGTGTATTTATGACTTTTAAACTTTATTAAAGTTGAAACTGGGGTGTATAAATCAGCAGATAACGTTGTGAACAGAATTTGAGGTTTTCCAGAATCATATACTTTTTTAAATTTTTTATGATTAGGTGAAAATGCTTCCATTTTTAATTTAGTGAATCTATGACGTCATCATTAATGGAAATTTTGTATTTTTGTCTTAAAATCTCTGAAAACTGAGCTAATAAATCTATACTCATATCATCTTCTATTCTTTTAGAAAAATCTTTGATATCCGTTTTTTTTTCTTTATTGTAAGCATCTTCAATTGAAGCTACTTGAGCAATCAATATTTCTTCTTTACCTTTATTATGAATTAGAACGTCTTTCAATTTAGATTTAAATATATCACTAATTAATGGTAAAGGAATTTCACTATCATCGGGTTGAATTCTATTAAATGGTGACACACCTCTTAAATCTAGATCAAACTTTTTTGAGGCTTGTTCGATTGAGGTCTCATTTATAACATTCTTAATTTGATTTGCTTTTATTTTCGCAAGTTCAAACTTTTTATTTTTTTTAACATTTTTAATTAGTTGCATCTCAGCTTCTTTAAACTTCATTTGTCTTGAAGGTATTATTTTTGTAACTATACTTATTGCAAGTCCCTCATCTTTGTCAATGTCAATCAAATTACCTTCCTCATTTTCTTTTTGGCTAAAAACCGACCGCAAAATTCTTTCATCTTGATAATCATCATTTGTTGTTCCATCAATATTTTTACCTTCTTTATCTATAGAAGATGCAAATATTAATTTGATATCTAATTTTTCTGAAATTTCTTTAAGAGTGTCCCCAGATGATAAAAAGTCTTCTACCTCATCTTGCATATCATAAACAGCTTCTTTCCCTTTTTCTAAAAGAAGTTCTTTTTTTATAGCATTTTTTACATTTTCAAATGTAAGTTCTTCTCTCTCGTCTATATCTTTTACTTGGACAATATGCCATCCGAATGAAGATTTTATTGGTTTAGAAATTTCATTCTTACTTAATTTAAAAATATCTTTAACGATTTCATCTGGCAATTCATCTCTTGTATTCCATCCTAAATCAATATCTTCTTTTGATTGACTGGTAAATTTTATAGCTACATTTTCAAATGTTTTTTTATTATTTAATTCTTCGAAGATTTTTTTTGCATCTGTTTGACTCTCAGTTAGGATTTGTTTTATATATCTTCGCTCTGGTTTTACAAGTTCATCTCTCCTTTCCTCGTACAATAGAGTAATTTCATCCTCTGTAACAGTAATGGTTTCTGCATATTTTTTTGCATCTAATAATAAAGTCTCGACTTCTCTGAATTCATTTGTCATGTAAAGGTCTTTATTGTTATCGAATTCATTTTTTAACTCGTCTTTTGAAGGAGTTGTAACTTTAATATCGTCAATTATCAAACTAAAATAATCAACAGTTCTTTCTTCCATGTTGTATCTAGCTAAATTTTCTTGAATAACATTTGGTAATTTCAAACCTGACCGGATAGTGTCAACCATTTGTTCACGAGCTAGATCTTGTCGTGTACCTTGAATGTAGGAATCTTCATTATAACCTGATTCTGATATTAATTGCCTAAATATTAATTCACTAAATTGACCCAGATCATCTTTAAATGAATCATCTTTAATTATCCTGTCTCTTACATTTAAGTCACTAACAGAGAGACCAAGTTGATTTGCTTCATTGTTAAATAATGCTCTGTTGATTAAAGAGCTTAATGCCCTATCAACATAACCAAATTGCCTTCCTTTCTCAATATCTAAGGATTGTCCTAAGAGTTTTCTAATCTCTTCAGTTTGTCTGGAGTAAAGGGAAAAAAATTCTCTTGAAGATACATCAATATCTCCAACTGTAGCAACAGAACTTTTTTTCGTATTAACCCCAACTAAATCCTCTGTTCCCCACATCGCAAAACTTAAAATTAAAACTGTCAATAAGGTTCCTAAGACTATTTTTATAAATGAATTTTTAGAGCTAATTCTTAATTTGGTTAACATTGTTATAATTTTTGTTTATCTTAATATTATAATTAAACTTTTTAACATTTTTTATGAAAAAAGAAACAATTTTTATAGCAAATTGGAAGATGAACTTAAATATGGGGACATCCGAGGATTTACTTAAGATTTCTAGAGAAATTATTTTTGAAAAACACAGTAATATAACCATAGTTTTTTGCCCACAATTTTTACTTATACCAAATCTTAGCAGATTTTTTGTGGATATTTCAAACTTTTATTTAGGAGCTCAAGATTGTCATTACCATGTAAGTGGTGCTTTTACTGGCGATTCGAGCATTGATTTATTAAAAAAGTTTAATTGTAAATATATTCTTTCTGGACATTCTGAAAGAAGAATTGCCTACAACGAGTCGAATGCTGATATATGTAAAAAAATAAATTTAATAAATGAATTTTCACTTATTCCAGTTTTGTGTATTGGAGAATCACTTGCGGACAGAAAAAAAAAAAACTATTTAAAATTTCTGTCAAAACAAATACTTGAATCTATTCCTGAAAAAACCAAAAAACTTATAATAGCCTATGAACCAATATGGTCAATTGGAACTGGAGTACTTCCTAGCATTCAAGAGATAAACGAAATTTCAGATTTTATCGAATTTTGTGTAAAAAAAAATTTTCCTAGTATTGAAAGTTTAAAAATTTTGTATGGTGGATCAGTAAATGCTGACAACTTTGAAAATATTATCTTAATCTCAAATATTGATGGTTGTTTAGTTGGAGGATCTAGTATTAAAATTGAAGAATATGTAAAAATGTTAAAAAAACTTATTTAGATTGAATTTTTTTAATTTTATTAATAGTCTAAAATAAAATTATTTATTATGTTAGCAATTGTTTTATCCTTTCATTTAGTCATCTGTGTGTTTTTAGTTTTTGTAGTTTTACTACAGAGATCTGAAGGAGGTGGCTTAGGTATAGGTCAGTCAGGAGGCATCGGTGATTTCATGAGTAGCCGAGGTACAGCAAATTTTCTGAGTAAAACTACAAAGGCTCTTGCAGTTTGTTTTTTTTTGAGCAGTCTCGGTTTAGCAATACTAGCTAACAAAACTTACAATAAAGAATCCATCATTGATTCCTCTGAAGATACTATAATCGATAGATTAGACATTATCCCAGAAGAGTTTGATGTTGAATCTAGTGATACTGAAAAAGAAATAAATGTTCCAGTCGAATAACTTAGGTTTTTTTATAGTGATTTTATAGTTAATGACCAAATTCATCTTTATAACAGGTGGAGTTGTTTCTTCCTTAGGTAAAGGAATTGCGTCATCTTCGATTGCATGCCTTCTTCAAGGAAGTAATTATAAGGTAAGAATAAGAAAATTAGATCCATATTTAAATATAGACCCTGGAACAATGAACCCTTCTCAGCACGGAGAAGTTTTTGTTACAGATGATGGAGCTGAAACAGATATGGATCTTGGTCACTATGAGAGGTTTACAGGAATAATATCAAAAAAAAGTGATAATATAACTACTGGAAAAATATATTCTGAAGTTTTAAAAAAAGAAAGAAAAGGTATATATTTAGGCTCTACAGTGCAAGTCATCCCACACGTAACAGACGAAATAAAAAATTTTATAAAAGCAGATTTACATAGTGAAGATTTTGTAATTTGTGAAATCGGGGGCACAGTAGGTGACATAGAAAGTCTTCCTTTCTTAGAAGCAATTAGACAGCTGAGAAATGAATTAGATCGAGATAATACTTGCTTTGTTCATTTGACTCTAATACCTTTTATAAATTCATCTAATGAATTTAAAACAAAACCAACACAGCACTCTGTCAAAGAATTACTAAGTGTAGGAATACAACCCGATATACTCTTGTGTAGAACCTCAAAACCCATAGGCAAGCAATCAAAACAAAAAATTTCGTTATTTTGTAATATACCATTTGAGTCAGTTATAATGGCTGTTGATGTAAAATCCATTTATGAGGTTCCTGAGTCTTTATATAAAGAACAAATTGAAAAAAGGATTTTTAGGCATTTTAATATAAAACCAAAAAAGAAAATTGATTTAAAAGCATGGAAAAAATTTAATAAAAAAATTAAAAAGGCTAAAGATGAGATTGATATAGCTTTGGTTGGAAAATACCAAAATTCCTCAGAATCTTATAAATCCTTAAATGAAGCTTTGTTTCATAGTGGAGTATTTAATAATTTAAAAATAAATTTAAAATGGGTTGATTCAATGTTGTTAAAAAATTCAGCCTGCTGCAAAGATTATTTATCACTTTGTGATGCAATCCTGGTTCCTGGAGGCTTTGGAAAAAGAGGAGTGGAAGGAAAAATAAACGCTATAAAATTTGCAAAAAGTAATAACAAACCTTTTCTTGGTATATGTTTTGGAATGCAACTAGCAGTTATTGAAGCAATGAGATGTATTAAAGGTTACGAAGAGGCCTCATCAAGTGAATTTGGAAAGTGTAAAATACCAGTTATTGCATTAATTAGTGAATGGCAGAAAAAAACAAAAATCCATAAAGTAGACAGGGAAAATTTAGGTGGAAGTATGAGGTTAGGTTCTTATAATTCAATTCTAAAAAAAAATACAAAGATTTTTAAAATTTACAAAAAGATAAACATAACCGAAAGACATAGACATAGATATGAAGTAAATAAGAATTATATTTCAATATTAGAAGAAAACGGAACTATTTTTTCGGGAATGTCTCCTGACAAAAAATTGGCTGAAGTTTTAGAAAGATCTGATCATCCATGGTTTGTTGGAGTTCAGTACCACCCTGAATTAAAATCTACACCATTCAATCCTCATCCAATTTTTAATTCTTTTGTTAAGTCAACTTTTTTACTTAAAAGAGGACTATAAATGGTAAAGAATTATAATGTAAATGTTGGTAAGATTTGTTTTTCCAATGATTCGGAAATAAAAATTATATTAGGCCCTTGTCAAATAGAAAGTAGAACACACGCATTAGAGACTTGTGCTGAAATAAATGAAATCTGTACTAAATTAAAACTTGAATACGTCTACAAGAGTTCATTTGACAAAGCAAATCGTTCATCTCATAGTTCACCGAGAGGTGTTGGATTAAAGAAAGGTATAGAAATATTAAATGAAGTAAAAGAAAAATTCAAATGTCCAATATTAACCGATGTTCATGAAGTGGATCAATGCAAAATAGTTTCAAAGATTATCGATATAATTCAAATTCCTGCATTTTTGTGTAGACAAACAGATCTTATTTTAGCTGCTGGAAAAACAAACTGTGTTGTAAATATTAAAAAGGGTCAATTTTTAGCTCCTTGGGATATGAAAAATATAATTGAAAAATTGAAATCTACTGGAAACGAAAAAATAATGTTAACTGAAAGAGGCACTATGTTTGGTTACAATAATCTGGTTACAGATATGCGATCATTAATTATTATGAGAAATTTTCATTATCCAGTGATTTTTGATGCAACTCATAGCGTTCAACTACCTGGAAGCGTTGGAAAAACTTCTGGTGGTCAGAGAGAATTTGTTGAAAGTTTAGCAAAGGCAGCTGTCACAACTAAAATTTCTTCAATATTTATTGAAACGCATCAAAATCCATCTATTGCACCCTCAGATGGTCAAACAATGATTTCTCTAAAAGATCTTCCTAGCATGTTACATTATATAAAATTATATGATAATTTAGCTAAATCTGAATATTTTAATTGATAGACATGGCCCAGATAATTTCTATAAAAGCAAGAGAAATAATTGATAGCAGAGGAATTCCAACTATTGAAGTGGATACTCATGTTACAGGAGGTTTTAAGGGAAGAGCTTCAGTTCCTTCTGGTGCATCAACAGGTTCATTTGAAGCTCATGAACTTAGAGATAATGATAAAAAAAGATTTTTTGGAAAGGGAGTAAAAAAAGCAACAGATCTTATAAATACAGAAATTAGACAAACAATTTTGGGATTCAATTCAACAAACCAAAAATTGATAGATAAAACTTTAATTGATCTTGATGGTACAATAAATAAATCAAGATTAGGTGCAAATGCGATTTTAGGAACCTCATTGTCAGTGGCTAGAGCGGCAGCATTGTCGTGTGGACTTCCACTTTATAAATATTTGGGTGGAATTGATAATATTCTTCCAACACCAATGATGAATATAATTAACGGTGGTTGTCATTCAAATAATAAACTAGATTTTCAAGAGTTTATGATTATTCCTTACAATTTTAGAAATTTTAAATCTGCATTAAGAGCAGGAGTAGAAATTTTTCATATACTTAAAGAAAATTTAAATAAAAATAAATTATCAATTTCAGTTGGAGACGAAGGAGGATTTTCACCTGAAATATCAAATAATAGAAAATGTCTAGATTTAATTGTAAAATCAATTGATCAGTCTAGTTATAAAATTGGTAAAGATATATTCATAGGGTTAGACGTAGCATCTACAGAATTTTTTAAAAATAAAAAATATCATTTAGATGGAGAGAATTTGGTTCTAAAATCAGATGAATTAATAAAATATTATGAAAATTTATTGAAAGAATATCCTATAATATCTATTGAAGATCCATTATCAGAGGATGAGTGGGATTCTTGGAAAGATTTAACAGAAATACTTGGGAAAAAATGTCAATTAGTTGGTGACGACTTGTTTGTTACAAATCCAAAAAGATTTGAAGATGGAATTAAAAAAAATTGTGGAAATACAATATTAATAAAATTAAATCAGATTGGAACATTATCTGAAACCATAGAAACAATAAAAATTGCAAAAGAAAATAATTATAATACAGTGATATCTCACCGATCAGGTGAAACAGAAGATACTTTTATTTCTGATTTATCCGTTGCTCTTTCTGCTGGTCAAATTAAAACAGGATCATTGTCAAGGAGTGAAAGAATAGCTAAATACAATCAACTATTAAGAATTGAAGAAGAAAATGGTTCATCTATTTCTTACGCAGCAGGAATGCCATTTAGGAGATTTATGTGATAAAGAAGTTTCCGTTTTTAAAGATTTTAAATATTTTTTTGTTCTGTTTATCACTGATCATCTTGTTAAATCTTTTTTTCGGTGAAAGAAATATTTTTTTCTTAGAAAAAAAAAATAACGAGTTAATTGCAATTAAAAACGAAATAAGGTTATTAGAAGATAAAAAAAAAATGATTCAGTCTGAGATCGAGATGTTTAAAAATAATAATAACGATTTCCAGGAGTCAATTATACGTGAAAAACTCCATTATAAGTCAAAAAACGAAAAGGTTATTTATTATTAGAATTTTTAAGGATTTTCAAAATTTCCTTAATCATTAATTCAACTGATTTTATTCTAATCATCGTTCTATCTAAATTATTGAATGTTTTTTTGACTGTTTTCATTTTTCCATTATAGTTGAATGAAAAATATGTGGTTCCAACTGGTTTCAAATCACTACCACCATCTGGACCAGCCACTCCTGTTGATGAAACTGAGATAAAATTTTTAGTATATGAATAATTTTTAATAATATTCCTTGCCATCAAAATTGATACTTCTTCACTAACAGATCCATTCTCTTTTAAAATGCCATCAGGAATATCTAAAAGCTGTTTTTTGGATTTATCTGAGTACGTAACCATTCCTAATATAAAGGTCTTTGAGGCACCTGGAATTGATGTAATATAAGATGAAAATAAACCACCTGTGAATGACTCAGCACTGAATAAGCGAATATTTTTTCTCTCTAATATTTTCAATAATTGCTTCGTTTCATTACTTATTAATTTAAACTCAATGTCCATTTTATAAATATAATAATTAAACCTGAAAAAAGGCCAGCTAAAATATCATCCATTATTAATCCATAAGCATTTTTTTTTTCATCAAAATAATTTATAGGAAAAGGTTTTAAAATATCAAAAGCTCTAAACAAAATAAAAGCTATAATAAATTCAATTATATTTTGATTACAAAATAAAATTGCTACTGTTTGCCCTATATATTCATCAATAATGATATAATTTGGATCCTTATTTTCTAAATTAATCAGAACTTTATTAAGTATAAAATATGATAAAACTGAAAAACAAACCAAAAAAAAAATTATGGTAAAATAATATTTTTCAATAATAAACCAAAGAGGAACTAATATCGTTAACGAAGCTAAAGTACCAGGAAATTTTGAAACATGACCCAAGCCAAATGAGGTACAGTAATTTAAAAGAAATTTATCCATTTTTTGTGAACATTTCACTTGTAACAATTGCTTGGGCTGCAATCCCTTCACCTCTTCCTAAGAAACCAAGTTTTTCTGTTGTTGTAGCTTTTACATTAATTCTATTTTCTTCTATCTCCAATAATCTCGATAGGTTTTTTTTCATTTTAATTTTATATTTAAACATTTTTGGTTCTTCACAAATTATAGTTAAATCAACACTTTTAATTTTAGCATTTTTTTCTTTAACTATATCTTTTGCAAACCTTAAAAATATAGAAGAGGGAGCATTTTTCCATTTCTCATCGCTAGGTGGAAAATGTTCTCCGATATCTCCTTCTCTTATCGAACCAAGTATTGCATCTACAACAGTGTGAAAACCTACATCTGCATCGGAGTGCCCTTTTAATTTTTTATTAAATGGAATCTTCACTCCACAAATAATTATATGTTTTCCAGGTTCAAAACCATGTACATCAAAGCCAGTACCTACAGAAATTTCTTTTTGATTATCAAGCATAAACTTACTAAACTTTATATCATTTTTATCAGTGATTTTAATATTATTTTTATCCCCGAAAATAAACTTCATATTAATATTATTTTCTTCAGCTAAACCTGAATCATCAGTAAAATTATTTTTTGACGATTTATTATGCGCTGCTAGTATTTTTTTAAAAGGAAACGATTGAGGTGTTTGAATTTGATAAATGTGTTCTCTTGAGATATTTCTTGATTTTGATTTTTTGAAATTAATATGTTTAATTGTATCTGTCATTTTTAATACAGGAACACACCCATTAGACAAAGAAGTATTTTCTATTAGATCTTCAATTAATTTTTTTTCTACAAAAGGTCTCGCACAATCATGAATTAGCACTATTTCAGGTTTTAATTTGTTTGCATAATTTAAGCCATTTTTTACAGACTCTTGCCTTGTTTTACCACCTAAAGTAAAGAAAATGTTTGTTTTTTTTAATTTTTTAATCTCTTTTGTAATTTTTTTAGAGTGGACAATCACTATATTTTTGATCTGTTTAATGTTTAAAAATTTTCGAATGTTAATATCTAATATAGTCTCATCTCCAATTGTAAATAATTGTTTTGGTTTGGTTTTATCGAATCTTTTTCCTGAACCAGCGCTCAAAATAATAACTGCTATTTTTTTTGCCATTTTATTTTTTATTAACTAAAGATTATATTATAATAGATTATGAATGTTTTTCTTGCATATAATTATATATCTACGTTTGTTTTATGCTTGTTTATTTTTATTTCATTTTTAGAAATAAAGAGGAAGCTATCAATTAATAAAATTTTATTTCTTGTATCTTTACTCTTCACATCGTTTTCTGTTTTTATTAATTATAAACTACTATTGAATTCAGAATATGCTAATAATTTAAATATTATATTATCTTTTTCCTTACAAATTTCTTTTTTTTTATATTTTATAAGTTGTATTTGCGATTTTAGTTTCATAAGGATGAGGTTTTTCTTTATTCCATATTTTTTTATAATTTTTGTATTAATTGAATTTATGACTTTTGGTAAAATGTTTAATATCCAACTAACATTTATTAATAATGACTTTTTATTTTTTCATATAATTTTGTCATTTTTGGCGTATTCATTTTTATCTATTTCAGCAGTTTCGTCTGTGGCAATTTATTTACAACAAAAAAATTTAAAATTGTCTAATTACAATCCAAATTTTTTTTTAAATTCCTTACCATCTGTTTACGATAGTGAAAAAATAACAATTAAACTTTTATATTTGACACAAATTTTTCTATTATTTTCATTATTTACTGGTTTTTATTACTCGTATAAAATTTCGAACAATTTGAGTGATTTTTTTAATGAAAAATCAATTTTAAGCTGTATCACTTTTTTGTTGATTTGTTTACTTTTATTAATAAGGTTTTTTTTTGGTATAAGTGGTAAAAAAGTTTTTAATTTTGTTTTGTTATCATATTTTTTTATTAACTTGGCCTATTTTGGTATAAAATTATTATAAAAAAGTTATGTTGATTAGAAATATAAAACTTCCAAACAATATCTTATTTGCACCAATGTCAGGTGTAAGTGACGCACCTTACAGAAAAATAGTAAGAAAATTTAACCCTGGGTTAGTGTTTTCTGAAATGATAGCTAGTAGAGCTTTAATACAAAAAAATAAAAAGACTCTTAGAATGGCAAAAAAAAATAATAATGAGATTCTAGCAATTCAAATTGCTGGTTGTGAACCTGATGTAATGTATGATGCAGCTAAGATTTGTGAAGATCAAGGAGCAGATATTGTTGATATAAATATGGGTTGTCCAGTAAAAAAAATTGTAAATGGTTATGCTGGCTCAGCTTTGATGAAAGATGAAGATTTAGCATTAAAAATTGTTGATTCAGTTTGCAAAGCAACAAAAATTCCGGTGACGTTAAAAATGCGAACTGGCTGGGATGATAACAATAGAAATGCTCCAAAAATTGCAAAATATGCAGAATCTTTAGGTATTTCCTTAATCACTGTTCACGGACGAACAAGATGTCAGATGTTTAAAGGTAAAGCAGATTGGGCTTTTATTGAAAAAGTTAAACAACAAGTAAAAATTCCAGTCGTTGCAAATGGTGATGTTGAAACTTTTCAAGATGTTCAGGACATTCTTAAAATTTCAAAAGCAGACGGTCTGATGATTGGTAGAGGATCATATGGAAAACCATGGATATTCGAGCAAATTCAATCATTACTTTCAAAAGGGATTTACGAAGTGCCAAAGATTTCAAAAATAAGAGATATTATCAATGAACATCATCAGCTATGTCTAGATCATTACGGAATTGATGTTGGATTAAAAAGTTTTAGAAAACATTTGTGTTGGTATTCAAAATCATTGAGAAACTCAAATTCTTTCAGGCAAGAAATCAATAAAACTTTAGATCATCGAAAAATCTCAAGTTTAATAAATACTTTTTTTAAAGAATAAAAAGCTGACATGTTTATAAAAAAAGAAAAAAATGAATATCTAGAAGTTATTGAATTTTTGAATGATGCTATAATGTTAGTAAATAAATCTGATAAAAAAATAAAATTTATAAATTATAGATTTGAAGAATTTTTTAATGTTAGTAAAAAAAATATTACTAATAAAAATATTAACTTCTTTTATAAAAAATCATCAACCATTTTAGATTATATTGATAAATCAATTTCGAAAAATAAATCGTATAGTTTTGGAAGTTTAAAAATAAGTTCTGGCACTCAAAGTTTGAATGTAAATTTAGATATTATAAATAAAATTGAGTATGAAAACATAATTATTGTCATCAGATCAAATAAAAAAGATAATTTTAGCATTTCAAATTTCGATAATCAATTTGATTTTTTCAGCAATTTTATTTCTAAATTAATCGGTTTTATAGTAAATCCGGTATCAAATATTAAAAGCTCAGCGCAATTATTACAAAAAATTGAATCAAAAAACTTTGAATTTTATGAAATTATCATTAGTGAAGTTGAAAAGTTAATAAATTTTATAAATTTGTTTGAAAGCAAACAAATTAATTTTCATAAATCTAAAACTAATTTTAACGTTCATGAGACAATTAGGAGTGCTATTCAAAACCTGAGCTCTATAATAATAAATAAAATTAATATAATTGAAAATTTTGATCCATCACTACCTAATATTTCATCAAATAAAAAGGAATTAATAATTATATTCGAAAATTTAATTACAAATGCTCTGGAGGCTATTTCTTTAGAAAAAGGATACATTAAAATTTCATCTTCTTTTTATTTTGGTGAGATTGAAAATATTCCAAATGTTAAAAAAAACATATCATCAAATTTTATTATAATTGAAATAGAGAATAATGGTGTTGGGATAAAAGAAGAATTCAGTAATCAAATTTTTCTTCCTTTTTTTTCTACAAAAAATAAAAAAGGACTTGGTTTGTATCAAGCAAAAAGAAAAGCGTTAGAAAATGATATTGAAATTCAATTCTATTCTGAAAATAACATTACAACTTTTAAAGTTTGGATTCCCATATAATGGAAAATAATATTCTTATAATTGATAGTGATATCTCTTTAAAAAAGATTTTAGTAAAATCTTTAAGTGGAGCAAAAAATATCATCAGAGCTGTTTCAACCATTTCAGAAGCATGGGTAGAAATTTCTAAAAAATTTTATGATTTAATTATCACTGATATTGAACTGCCAGATGGTGATGGGCTAGAATTAGTTGAGAAGATTAGGAAAAAAAAACTCTCAACAAAAATAATTATTATAAGTGCAAAACATAACTTATTAACAACAGTAAAAGCTAGTGAATTAAATGTCTACGAATATATCAGCAAACCAATTGATTTGAATGATTTAATTATTGTTGTTAGTAGATGTTTGCAAAAAGATAAATCCGACAAACATAACTTATTAGCTGATGACGAAAAACTTCCAATGATTGGAAATTCTCAAGTTATGCAAAGTGTTTACAGAACAATTGCTAAATTAATGAAAACAGATTTAACTGTATTAATCACTGGTGAATCAGGTACAGGGAAAGAATTAGTTGCTAAAGCCATACACGATTTTAGTAGAAGATCTAATGATGATTTTGTTGTTTTGAACATGGCAGCAATTCCAAGAGACTTAATAGAAAGCGAGCTTTTTGGTTATGAAAAAGGTGCATTTACTGGAGCTGAAAAAACAACGATAGGATATTTTGAAAAAGCTGAAAAAGGCACTCTGTTCCTTGATGAAATTGGTGATATGCCATTTGAAGTTCAAGCAAGATTACTAAGAGTTCTACAGATGGGAGAGTATTCAAGAGTGGGTGGTAGAGAGGTTATAAAATCAGATGTAAGAATCATATCAGCTACCAATAAAAATCTAAAAGAATGTGTAGAAAGTGGAACATTTCGAGAGGACTTATATTATAGACTCAATGTAGTAAAAATTAATGTTCCTAGTTTGAGAGACCGAAAAAGTGATATAATTCTACTTTCAAATTTCTTTCTTAAAAAATTTTCAAATGGAATAAAAAAAATAGACGACGATTGTATAAAATTATTAGAAAAATATAGATGGCCTGGTAATGTGAGAGAGTTGGAAAATTTTTTTAAAAAAATTTCAGTACTATACACTGATAATCTGATTTCAAAAAAAATAATTGAAGAGGAACTTAATGACATTGATGAGTTAAGCCAAGAACACCAAAGTGAAAACTCTATATCGGACAGCATGATAATTCACTTGGGCAATTTTTTTGATGCACTTAATCCTGATGATGATAATTCATCACTAAACTTATATGAAAAACTTTTAACTGAATTTGAAAAACCACTAATTAACAAGGCATTACACTTCTTCAATGGTAATCAAATTAAAACAGCTGCGATGTTAGGCATTAATAGAAATACCTTAAGAAAGAAAATAAAAGAATTAAAAATTACATTTAAAAAATGAGTATTAAAGATATTTTTTTAAAAAATAATTTAAATAAAATTGGTGGAAAAGAAAATATTATATTGTTTCTACTATTTCTGTTTTCTTTTATCTTAAGTCTATTTATATTTTTAACTATTTCTGGATTCTTTAGTTTTAATGCAAAACCTGTAAATGTATCTTCATTATTAGTTTTAAATTCTATTTTGGTTTTTTTAATAATACTTTTTATTTCATATAAAGTAAGAAATTTACTGTTGCTAAGGAAAGAAGGAAGATCTGGTTCTTATCTGCAAATTCAATTAAGTTCATTTTTTGCGATAATTACATTTATTCCATCAATATTTGTAACTATATTTTCTTTACTTTTCTTTGATCAAGGAATTAAAACTTGGTTTACTGAAAAAGTAAATACAGCAATTTCTGGTTCAAAATTTATATCTGAGTCATACTTTAAAGAACATAGTAATAACCTTAAAAATGACATACTGTTTCTTAGTAAAGAAATTAACAACGAGAAGGTGGCTTTTTTTACTGATAGAGAAAGGTTGAATATACTTTTGGATTCGTTAGCATCTATAAAATTTATAGATGAAGTAATAATATTTGAAAGGTCTGGACAATTGTTGGCTAAGTATGGGAGCAGTTTCGTGATTGATAAGGAACCTCCACCACCGCTATGGTCTATATTTAGGGCAGATGACGGTGAAATATCTGTGTTTACAAACAAAACAAATGATAGGGTTAGGGGTATTATTAAGCTTAATAGAGTGATTCCAACGTATTTATATGCAGGAAGAAATGTTGATAGTATGGTTCTTAGTAGAGTAAATTCGGTTAATGATGCTGCTAATCAGTATTTAGATTTAGAAAAAAATATAGAGAACTTTCAAAGACAGTTTTATATTTTATTTGTAGCAATAAATCTCCTTGTTATTATGCTTGCTATTTGGTTTGGTCTATTGTTTGCTGGTAGAATTATTTTTCCGATAAAAACTATAATTAATGCTTCAGAAAAAATTAGTTCAGGAGATCTAAAAACAAGAATTAAAAAATTTTCAAAATTTAATGATTTTAATATTTTAAGTAATTCTCTTAATAAAATGGTTGATAAATTAATTGAACAAAAAAAAAAATTAATATCAGCAAATGAAAATATTAATATAAGACGAAAATTCACTGAAAATGTATTAGAAGGAATTACCGCTGGAATAATTTATCTTGACTTAAAATTTAATATTATTCTTTACAATAAACGGTCAAAAGAAATCTTAAATAAATCAATTTTAAGTGGAAATATTCTTGATATATTTCCTGAGGTAAAAGATGTTTTGAATGACTTTATATTAAAAAAATATAAATCAATTGAGAAACAAATAAGATTTATTGATTCAGCCAGTCAAAAAATTATTAATATAAAAATTAATTCTGAAGTACAAAATAAAAAGAGAAGAGGTATCATTTTAACATTTGATGATGTAACCGAGCTTGTATCAGCGCAAAAAAAAGCAGCCTGGTCAAATGTAGCTAGATATCTAGCACATGAAATTCGTAATCCTTTGACACCAATAAAGATTTCAGCACAACGTTTACAAAAAAACTTTTTAAAAAAGGTACTTAACAACGACACACTCGAAACCTGTACCAGTACAATCATTAGGCAAGTTAATGATATAGAAAAATTAGTAACTGAATTTTCAGACTTTGCAAGAATGCCAACTTTAAATTTAAAAAATGAAGATATGTATAAAATTATCAAACAAGAAATTGATGCACAGAAAATTATTAACAAGGAAGTTGATTACAAACTTAATAGTAAGTATGAAAAGATCATTATTAAAATTGATAAAAGTCAAATCAGAAGGGTAGTTACCAACTTATTGAAGAATTCATATGACGCAATTGAAGATAAAAAAATTAAAAAAATTCATGTTAAAATTATCAAAAGAAATGAATTTTTAGAAATTATTTTTAATGATAATGGTTACGGTTTTCCTGATGATAGAGATAAATTATTTGAACCATATATTACTCATAAAAAAAATGGAACTGGATTAGGACTTCCAATTTGTAAAAAAATTATTGAAGATCATAGTGGAGAAATAATTCTCAAAAAAAGTAAAGAATTAGGTGGGGCTTCAGTGAATATTAAACTTTTTATTAGAAGAGAAAAATGAAAAAAGACATAAATATTCTGATAATTGATGATGAAATAGATATCTGTGATCAGATAGCTGGTCTTTTAGAAGATGATGGATATTCAACTTTTTCAGTTCAAAATAGTGACCAAGCTTTTAAAATTTTAAATTCTAATAATATCAATTTAGTAATTCTAGATATTTGGTTGAATAACTCCAAATTAGACGGATTTAAGACATTAATGAAGATTAAAAATTTCAATGAACTTATACCAGTATTAATGATAAGTGGTCATGGAAATATTGAGACTGCAGTGAACGCTATAAAAAATGGTGCGTATGATTTCATTGAAAAACCTTTTGATTTAGATATTTTAATTTATAAAGTTAAAAAAGCATTAGAAAACATTGATTTAAAAATAAAAATTAACGAATTAACAAATATTTCTCATCAAAAGTTAATTTGTAACTCAGTCGCGACTAAAAGTCTTCAAAATATAATCATTAAAGTTGCAAAAACAGAATCATCAATTCTAATTACAGGTCCCTCTGGATCAGGCAAGGAAATTGTAGCAAAAGAAATTCATAATTTGTCTAATCGTAACAAAAAACCGTTTGGGATTTTAAGTTGTGCAAATTTAAATCCTGAAAGCTTAGAAAAAGAGTTATTTGGTTCTGAAAGTTACGATGGTATCCTGAAATATGGTATTTTGGAAAAATTAAATGGAGGAACTATTTTATTTGATCAAATCGAAGATATGCCTTTAAAATCTCAAGGTAAAATTGTAAGATTTTTGGAAGACCAAAAGATTACTCGTATTGGAGGCGACAATTCGTTTATAGTTAATGTAAGAATTATAGCAACTACGAAAGAAAATTTGGGTAACCTCATTGATGATAATAAATTTAGGGAAGATTTATTTTTTAAACTTAATGTAATGCCAATTCAAGTCCCTCAACTTAGAGATAGATTAGAAGATATTGAAGATTTATGTAATATTTTTTTAACCGATTATATAAAAAAAAATAATCTAAAACGCAAAACATTTTCTAAAGATTGTATTGAGTACTTTAAGATGATTAAATTTTCAGGAAATGTAAGGCAGCTAAAAAATCTTGTAGAATGGATTTTAACAATGCTTTCTGATAATAAAAAGACTAATATTTATTTTGGAGATTTACCTCAAGACATAAAGAATTTTCTAGTTGATAAAAATAATAATGAAAACCTTTCTAAAGATTTTTCTTCTCACACATTAAAAGAAGCCAAGGAAATATTTGAGAAAAAATATATTCAACATCAATTAGTAAAATTTAATAATAATGTTACAAAGGTATCTGATTTTATTGGAATGGAAAGAACTGCTCTATACAGAAAAATAAAAAATCTTAAGATTAATTTAGAAAAAGAAAAATGAAAATAATAGTATGTGGCGCAGGTGAAGTTGGCTCGAATATAGCTAAACAACTTGTAACAGAAGATAATGATGTAACTATAATTGATGAATCTGAAGAATTACTCAGATCAATTAACCAAAACTTAGATGTAAAAAGTATCTGTGGAAAACCGTCATATCCGTCAGTTCTAGAAAAAGCTGACGCCGAAGAAACGGACATGTTGATTGCAGTTTCAGATAATGATGAAGTAAATATAATTTCATGTCACGTAGCTGAAAGTATTTTTAAAATACCAGTAAAAGTCGCTAGAATAAAAGAATCTAACTATTTAGATAAAAAATGGTCTGATCTTTTCTCAAAAAAAAGTTTACCTATCGATGTTCTAATTTCACCTGAACTTGAAATTGCAAAAGCTATTTCTAGAAAATTAAACACCCCAGGGGCTTTTGATTCAATGCTACTAGGAGATAAATTGTTGAGGATAATTGGATTGTCAATTAGTGCTGATTGTCCAGTTATAAATACACCTTTAAGAATGTTTCCAGGTATTTTCTCAGGATTAGAAATAAAAATTCTGGTCATTTTCAGAAACAATGAAATTGTCACACCATCCGGCACGGAGGAAATTTATCCTAACGATGAAATATATTTTGCAGTAAGAGATTCGGATTTAGGGAGAGCCTTAAGAGTTTTTGGAATTAAATCCCAAGAAACAAGAAAAGTAGTAATTGTAGGTGCAGGAAACATAGGATTAAATTTAATAAAAATAATTGAAAAAAATTTTCCTGACGTAATTTGCAAAGTTATTGAAAGTAATTTAAAAAGATCTGAAGAAATAGTTAACTCACTATCAGAGCAAAACATTATCTTGAATGGTAACGCTTTAGATCTTGAAATTTTAGAGGAGTCTGGTGTAGGAAATTCCGAAGCAATCATTGCAGTGACAGATGACGATGAGGTGAATGTCTTTTCAACACTTCTAGCAAAGGAGTTAGGCTGTCCAAGATCAATGGCCATTGTTAACAATTCAACTTATAGGCAGTTATCTAAAAAGTTAAATTTAGATATAATGATTAGTCCAAAAACAATTACAACTTCAGCAATACTCCAATATGTTAGACGAGGTAAAATTAGAGAGATTCACGACTTTGGAGATAATAGAGGAGAAATAATTGAATTTGAGATTCTTCAAACATCAAAATTTGCAGACAAAAAAATTGCTGAACTAGAGTTACCCAAAGCTGTAATTATAGGTGCTATTGTTAGAAATAAAAAAATTATTTTCCCAGATGATTTAACAACAATTCAAATAAATGATAAAATTATTTTATATACTGACGCAAATTCAATTAAAGAGGTTGAGAAATTATCAGAAGTAAAAATTGAGTTTTTCTAATGCAGTTTAATTATTTAAATGGAAAATTTCTTTACAAAAATGAAAGTAATATTTCGACTGAGGATAGAGGATTTAACTTTGCCGATGGTGTATATGAGGTTATAGCTTTTAGAAAAAAGACCCTATTAAATTATTCAAAACATATTTCGAGACTAGAGTGCTCACTTAAGAGTTTAAAAATAAATTCTCCTTTAACAAATCTCAATTCTCTAAAATTTATTTTGAAATATTTGATAAATATCAACTTTCTTAATCATGGTTTTTTATACTTACAGATAACACGGGGATCTTGTGAAAGAAATCATCTTTTTTCATCAGAATTAAAATCAAATATATTTATAAGTATTCTTCCTACTAAAAATTTATTAAAATATAAAAAATTTGGAGTTAATGTTATAACTTCAAATGATCTTAGATGGAAAAGATGTGATATTAAAAGTATTTCTTTATTACCAAATGTTATGGGTAAGCAAGAAGCCTTTAATCTGAATGCTTATGAAACCTGGCAAAAAAATAACAAATATATTACTGAAGGAACAACCTCAAATGCTTTTATTGTAAAAGATAAAAAAATTTTTACTCACCAGAAAGATAATTATATTCTTGGTGGTGTGACAAGAGATGTTGTTATAGGAATTATTAAAAAAAAAAAAAAAAAATTATTGAAAAAAAATTTTCAATTGAAGATGCATATAATGCTGATGAAGCTTTTTTGACTAGTACAACTGTTGGTATTCTTCCTGTAATCAAGATTGACAAAAAAAAAGTTTCTAGTGGAAGAATTGGAGTTTTAACTAAAGAACTAATGTTGGATTATGAAGAATATCTTCAGAGGCAAGTTAAAGATGAATAAAGATGATATTTTTGTAATTCATCCTTATTTAAAAGCGAAAAGAATCCAAAAAGATTATGATTTAGAAGAAGCCAGTAAGTTGACTGAAGCTATTAATTTGAATCCAATTTACTTTAGATCTTTTGGTCTGGAGAAAATCAATCCAAAAACGTATTTAAATAAAGGTGTTGTTGAGTTATTAAAAAAGGAAGTTATTTCAAAAAAAAGTAAACTTATATTTATCAATTGTAATTTAACCCCAATTCAGCAAAGAAATTTAGAAAATGAGATCAAGTGTAAAATTATAGATAGAACAGGCTTAATTCTTGAAATTTTTGGAGCTAGAGCAAAGTCTAATGAAGGTAAATTACAAGTTAATCTTGCAAGCTTAAATTACCAAAAAAGTAGGTTAGTACGATCATGGACACACTTAGAAAGACAAAGAGGTGGAGCAGGGTTTATGGGGGGACCCGGTGAAAGACAAATTGAATCAGATAGAAGACAACTTACTGAACAAATAAATCGAATAAAGAAGAAAATTAATAAAATCAATAATACAAGATATTTGCAAAGATACAGGAGAAAAAAAAATAATCTGCCAATAATTTCTCTAGTTGGTTATACAAACTCAGGAAAATCGACATTATTTAATTCAATAACAAATGCTAAATCGTTGTCACAAAATATGTTATTTGCTTCTTTAGATTCAACAATAAGAAAAATAAATATTTTTCAAAAAAAATTTGTATTTGTCGATACTGTTGGTTTTATTCGTGCTTTACCAACAGGATTAATTGAGGCATTTAAATCAACATTAGATGAAATTCAAAGCTCCTCAATTATTCTTCATGTAAGAGATATTTCAAATGCAGAGAATTTAGAACAAAAAAAAGAGGTTTTGAGAATTCTAAGCGAATTAGGTATCGAAGAAGATGATTCTCGCATAGTTGATGTGATTAATAAAATTGATTTAGTAAAGGATAAATTTAGGAATGAAAATAATTTTGGAAATCAGATAACTGTATCTGCTTTAAATAATTTTGGTATAGATAAGCTTAAAAAAAAGATTTACGAAAAAATTACAAATCAAATTACTTAAGAAGCTTTATCAAACTTGAGGTATCAAGTTTTTCATGACCATTCTTAATAAGTTTTGAATATTTTTTTAATATTTCGTTTGTAATTGGAATATCAATTTTTTTTTCAGTTGCAATTTTTTTTGCAATTTCCAAATCTTTTTTCATCCATTTATTCATAAATCCAAAGTTAAATTTATCTCTCCACATTGTTTCTGATCTATTTTCCATTTGCCAAGATTGGGCAGCACCTTTGCTTATAGCAGAAAGTAATTTATTAAGTGTGAGTCCATTTTTTTTACCAAAGTTTAACCCTTCTGCTAATCCTTGAATAACACCGCTTACACAAATTTGATTGACCATTTTAGCCAATTGTCCATTACCTGACTTTCCCATATAAACCAACGATTGACTGTATACACTTAAAATTGGTTTTAACTGTTCAAATATTATTTTTTCCCCACCAACCATAATTGAAAGCATTCCATTAATTGCTCCAATTTCTCCTCCACTTACTGGTGCATCAAGAAATTTACATTTTTTCTTTTTAAATTCATCAAAACATATTTTTGCAGTTTTAGGTGAAACAGTAGTATGGTCAATGACATGGCTATTTTTTTTAATGTTTTTAAATATTCCATATTTACCAAAATATATTTCAATTAAATCGTTATCATTGCCAACGCAGGAAACTAGAAAATCATTATTGTTTGCTGCATCTGACGGTGTCATAGCAATTTCTACATCAAATTTACTAAACATTTTTTTAAATTTCTTACTTTTTTGTAAAGTTCTATTGAATATGGTAATTTTTTTATATTTTTTTAATAAGTGTGCTGCAATGTGAAATCCCATCACACCTAAACCCAAGAAAGCAATTTTTTTCATTTTTTTTACATTTTTTTTATTTCGAGTCCATTTTCTTTGCAACTAACCTTAACGAAGTCATCCTCTTTAATTTCATTAGACAAGATTTTAACTGCTATAGGGTCTATAATATATTTTTGAATAATTCTTTTTAAGGGTCTAGCTCCATATTCTGGATTATAACCCTCATTAATCAACCAAGTTTTTGCCTCAGTATTTAAATTTATTTTTATTTTTTTTGATTTTAATATTTTTTCTAATTTTTTAATCTGAATTTCCAAAATTCTTTTTATTTCCGTGGTATTTAACTTATTAAATACTATTATATCATCTAATCTGTTAAGAAATTCAGGTTTGAAATTTTTTTTGACTTTATTTAATATCTTATCTTTTGTTAAGTTACTAATTTTTAAATCAGAATCTTGTTCATCACTAAGAAAATTAGCACCTATATTAGAGGTCATTATAATTATGGTATTTTTAAAATTTACAACTCTTCCTTGATTATCAGTTAGTCTACCTTCATCAAAAACTTGTAATAAAAGATTAAAGATATCAAAATGTGCTTTTTCTATTTCGTCAAATAAAATAATTTGATATGGTTTTTTTCTTATTGATTCTGTTAACAATCCACCATCCTCAAATCCCACATAGCCTGGCGGGGACCCTATCAATTTTGATACAGAATGCTTTTCCATATATTCAGACATATCTATTCTTAAAAGTGCTGTGAGATCGTTGAATAAAAAATCTGAGAGTGCTTTTGAAAGTTCAGTTTTTCCTACACCTGTTGGTCCAAGAAACATAAATATTCCAATTGGTCTATCAGGATCTTGAATACCTGTACTAGCTCTCTGAATAGCTGAAGAGATAATTTCTATTGCTTCACTTTGTCCTACAACATATTCCGATAATTTTTCTTTTATATTAAGTATCTTATTTTTTTCACTTTCTAACATCCTGCTAATTGGTATACCTGTCCATTTTGCTACTACTTTGGCAATATCAGTACTAGATACTGATTCAGTTAAAAGTTGAAAATTATTTTCTACATCATTTGATTTCTCTAAATCAATAATTTTTTTTTCTAACGAAGGTATTATTCCATAAGCTAGTTCTCCGGCCTCACTTAGTTTTCCATCTCTTTGTAACATGGATAATTTAATTTTATGAGCATCAATTTCTGATTTTATTTTTTGAATATTATTTATTTTATTCTTCTCATCTAACCATCTTTTAGTTAATTCTGCACTTTTTTTTTCATTTTCAGAAATTTGTGTATTTAATAATCTTTGTCTATCTTTAGACTTAGAATCATCATCCTTTTTTAAACTTTCTAGTTCAATTTTATTTTGAAGTATTTTTCTTTCAACCTCATCTAATTCTTCTGGTTTAGAATCTACTTGAATTCTTACTTGCGAAGCTGCTTCATCAATAAGATCAATTGCCTTATCTGGCAAAAAACGCTCATTTATGTATCTTTTTGACAATTCTACGGCTGAAACTAATGCTGAATCTAAAATTTTTACACCATGATGAATTTCATATTTTTCTTTAATACCTCTCAATATCGAGATTGAATCTGCTTTAGTTGGCTCATTTACATTTATGTTTTGAAATCTTCTAGCCAGGGCAGCGTCTTTTTCGAAGTTCTCCCTGTATTCTTTTGTTGTTGTTGCCCCAATGCAATGAAGCTCACCTCTGGCAAGTGCAGGTTTTAATAAATTTGATGCGTCCATCGCACCCTCAACTTTTCCTGCGCCAACAAGTGTATGTATTTCATCTATAAATAATATAATACTATTTTTATTAGAAGTTATTTCTTTAAGTATTAACTTTAATCTTTCTTCAAACTCT
>MDTG01342516.1_pt1 | contig 36457 bp, 27 predicted proteins | sample 811421 | NCBI WGS metagenome assembly MDTG01 (sample SAMN05326645, study PRJNA326480) | marine metagenome | isolation source: seawater | place: Pacific Ocean: South East | collected 2011
AAACCTAAGAATAGTATCTTTATATAGTGTTCTTAATAAGCGATTAAGATTTTATGTATTTTTTCTATTATTTTGCTTGTTAATAACATCAATAACAGAATTAGTTGGCATTGCATCAATTATTCCACTTCTAAATACTTTGAATAATGATCAATATCTTTCATCAGGTTTAATTGGGCAATATACAACATTGATCTCATCAGCTTTGGAGATCAAAAGAGAACTTTTATTGTTTTTTTCTACGATAGTTTTAATAATTATCTCTTATATTGCAAGAATTTTCTCTAATTATTTTATCTTGTTCACAGCTGGAGAAATTGGATTATATCTCCATAATAAAGCCCTATCTTCTTTTCTCTCTAATAGTTATGCAAATCAGCAAGGTCTCTTAAATAAGAAGCTTGCGTATTGTCTTACTCAACAAATTAATCAGGTGGTTTCAGGTTTTATATATCCATTATTAAACGCTATTAGTTCACTACTAATATTGTTTATGTTATCAGGAAGTTTATTTTTGTATTCTCCAAAAGCTTCTTTTTCTCTAATATTTTTGGCTTCATTTTTTTATATTTTAGTGGGCATACCATTTTCGGGATGGTTATCAAAAGGAGCAAAAATTCTAAATATCAAATCAAATGAGCACCTTATAATTTTAAGCGGACTAAAGTCTTTTCTCAAACAGCTTAAGCTTTATTCTCTTGAGGAATCAATTTATAAAAAGTTATCTCATCTACAAAAAAATATTCGAAGTTATATCGTAAAAAAGAATTTCATAGGATCCTACCCAAGACCTTTATTAGAGTTTTGTATCTTAATAATCTTTATAGTTTTTGTTTATTTTACAGCCTTAAAGGATTCTGATTTAGGAAATTTATCAGGATTTGTTTTTATAGTAATAATTATGCAAAAGCTTTTCCCTGTTATTCAATCAATATATGTAGCATGGACAAATTTAGTAGCAAATAGTCATTCTGCAGATGATGTATTACAAGTTATCAATAGTAGAGATAAAGAAATAAGACAAAAAATTTATATTGATTCAGATAAACTTAAATTCATAGAATTAAAAAATGTCTATTTTTCTTATAGTGATTTTGAGAATGAATTAATTTTTAAAGCATTGAATTTAAATATTGATTTGTCAGATTCTTATGTTATTACGGCACCTTCTGGGTCTGGGAAATCTACTTTAGTGGATTTAATTTTAGGATTACAAAAAGAATCAAAAGGCTCAATTAAATATAAAGGAGATGATTTTGAAATCTCATCAACAGATTTAGATACGGGATCATTCGTCTCTTATGTTCCTCAAGAAAATTTTTTCTTTGATGGAAGTTTGAGGGAAATAATAAAATATAATTATAAAAATTTAAATATTTCTGATAAAAGAATTTTTGCCTCTGCAGAAATTGCTTTAATTGATGATCTTCTTGAAAGGTTGCCTAATGGATTAGCAACAATATGTTCAAATAATCTTTCAAATTTTAGCGGGGGACAAAAACAAAGACTTGGAATATGTCAAGCTTTGCTTAATCCGAACCTCAAAATACTTATACTCGATGAAACCTTATCAAATATTGATAAAAAATCATCTTGTAAAATCCTTGAAAAAATAAAGCATAGTTTCCCTGAAATATGTGTCTTATTAATTACGCATGATTTGGAAATAGTTCCTAAATACTTTAAAAAAATTAATCTTTTGGATTTGAATAAATAGATTAATAGTTATATAAATTTAATTTTATAAAGATAATAATTATCTTTAGTTAATCATAAAATTGCAAGTTTGTTTGAATTGGCATAAAGTTATTTAAAAATACTTATAAAGATTATGGAAGGATATGAGGTGATCTGTACAATTGGACCAAGTACTAAAGATATAGCAATATTAAAAAAATTAAAAGCAGCGGGCGCAGACATATTTAGGGTCAATATGTCTCACGCTTCAATAAAGGAATTAAAGGAAATAATATCTATGACTAAAGATCTTGAAATTAAAATTGGCATTGATACTGAAGGAGCTCAAATAAGGACAAAGTTATTAACTAACTCAAATATAAATTTAGAGAAAGGTGAGATTCTAAAAGTTTTCAAAAATGATATTAATAAAATTAATACTTTATCATTTTATCCTGAATGCATTTTTCCATTTTTGTCACAAGATGATCTTTTAAGAATTGATTTTAATGGAGCTGTTGCTAAGGTTATCTCTAATAAAGATGAGCTAATAATTTTAGAATGCGTTAATCCAGGAAAGATTGGAAATAATAAGGGAGTTGATATAATTAATAAAGCAATAAATATCCCTGATTTTACTCCAAAAGATTTAGAAGCATTAAAAATTGCTTCTAAAAATAATATCAGTGAAATATTTATTTCTTTTTGCAAGTCTCCTGAGGCAGTTCAAAAAGCAAGATTAATTGTTCCTGAAGCTAGGATTACAAGTAAAATTGAGAGTAAATTAAGCATACATAATTTATCAAAAATCTGTAAGGTTACTGATGCAACTCTAATAGATAGAGGAGACCTTACAAGAGAAATAAATATAATGGATATACCTTTTGCCCAAAGGGGCATTGTAAATATATCAAACGAAAATAATACTCCTTGTTTTGTCGCTACAAATGTATTAGAAAGCTTGATAGAGGGAGATCTTCCTACAAGAGCAGAACTTAATGATATTGTTGGGACTCTTGAGATGGGAGCATCTGGAATAGTATTAGCAGCTGAAACAGCTATTGGTAAAAAACCTTTATTGTGTGTCGAAATAGTAAAAGAGTTAATGCATAGATATAAACTTTCTAAATCAGGTTTGCTTTTCGCTGATATTGAGAGAAGGGAAATTACTGACAAAGAGATGCGGATTTGGTTAAATAGATAAGTTAATTTTAAAACTTTCTTAATCAAAAATATGCTTTAGATCTTTTGGCAAGTTTATTGTTATTATTATTTTAAATTTAGAAATTTTTTTTGGAATATAAAATTTAATATGAATCAAGACTTTAAACTCCCTAGCGAATTAACAATTCCTGATTTAATTAAAACATTAAGAGAACTTTGTTGGGGAGCCTCTGATATCTTAAAGGCATACGCAAGAGGTGAACAACCCCCTTATGGCTTTTCAAGGGTTCTTAGTGTGAAGGATAATGGTAAAGGTCCAGTATCTGCGGCTGATTTAGCAGTTAATAAATGGCTTTTAGATGGTTTCAATTCTTATTATCCTGACATTGATTGGAAAATTCTTAGCGAAGAGACATCAGAAAATTTTAATAATAGTTATTCATCCTTTGATAATAAACTTCTTTGGATTCTTGATCCTCTAGATGGAACTAAAGATTTTCTATCAGGAACAGGAGAATATGCAGTCCATCTCGCACTAGTTGAAAATAATCGACCAAAGTTAGGAATAGTACTAATCCCTGAACGAGAAGAATTATGGTTTGGGATCTCAGGTTTAGGATCGTGGTGTGAGGATCGCAATCAAAATAGAAAAGAGGTATCATTTAATTCAAAAAAAAATATTAATGACTTGATCCTTGTTACTAGTAGGAGTCATAGAGATCAAAGACTTGAAAATCTTATTAGTTCCCTAAATTTTTCTTCATCAAAAGCTGTTGGAAGTGTTGGTTGTAAAATTGCAACAATATTAAGAGGTGAAGCAGATGTATATATATCTTTATCTGCTAAAACGGCACCAAAGGATTGGGATATGGCAGCACCTGAAGCTCTTCTAATCTCAGCAGGAGGCTGTTTTACGCATGCAGATCAATCAAACTTGAAATATAATCAATCCGATAACTTGCAAGCTGGTTGTTTAATAGCAAGTAATGGTTTTATTCATGAAGATATATGCAAGGAATCCTTATTATCTTTGAAAAATATAGATCCAAATTTTCAATTCTATAAATAACCATTATTTATGTTTTTTTATAATTTACTTAATTATTAATCAAATTAATATTTTCTACCTTTTTTATCGATATCAATTTAAGATTTATTATTAGATATCTTGAGTAATAACTTGCCAAAGATTAATTCGATCATTAGCTTAAACAATCTCGATGAGATTTCTAATGTTCTAAAAAGACTAAAAATAAAACATGTAATAGTTAATGATACTTTGCTTGGACTTTTAAAAGATAAGGTTATGGTGGATTGGGATTGGGATTGGTGTGTTGATATTTTATTAAAGGATTTTGACTACAAAAATGATTTTCTAAAATTAATAATAGAACTAGATAATTTAAATCTTGGTAAGCTCAAAATTAAAAAATCACTTTATTTGAATGTAATTGAAATTCTATTTGACCAATATAAATGTAAAATAATTATATTAAAAACCAGAGAAAATTATCCTTCCTATATAAATTACCATTTAGCAAATTATGATAAAAGATTTAATAATTTTAGGGATCATGTCTTCAATGGATTCACTTTACCTATTCCAGATAATCCAAAAGTTTATTTAGAGGAAATTTATAGTACTAATTTTTCTCGTTTGATCGCAATGAATGATGAAGAAATATTTTTAATAAAGAAGAAATTAATAAAAAATAATAAATTAAAATCTAAATTTAATTTACTCTCTAATCTGGAAAATCAGATTTTATATATTTATAAATATATAAAAAGAAATTTATTAAATATTCTTTCTAGTTTTCCATCAATTGAATATCAATTAGGTTTAGGAAGAGAAAGATTATTTATTTTTCAATTATTACAACAAGTTGAATCGGTAAACAATTCCAAATTAATTGAGATTGGTTCAAGTGATCTTACAGAAGCAACGATCTTGAGTCGTAATTTTAAAAATATTTTATGTGATGTTTATGAGGCTTCAGAAAGTACATTTAAAAAGTTAAAGATAATTAAAAAAAATAGGAAATTGTCTAAAATTCGAATTTTTAATACTTCAATTATTCCTTCATATGGAAATTATATTCTTAAGTTAGATAAGCAACCTAACTTAAATAAACTTGTACTTAATGATACTGATACTTTGATAAATAAAGATGAATTTTTAAAGGTAAATACTCTTCCCTTTGATCAAATTATTTCTTTAGCAGATAATAGTATTCGTAGAATTGTAAAAATGGATATTGAAGGATTAGAGGAGGATATTTTTATTAAAAATAGTATTTTCATATCTCAGTTAGATAATATATCTTTTACTTTTGAATTGCATCAAAGTCTATATAAAAATAAAGATATATTTATTAAAGTAATTAAAAAGTTAATAGATGATGGATTTATTTTGAAATATGTTGAGTTAGCCTTATTTTGCGATGAAAAATTATTAAAGACTTTTTGTAAAAATATAATATATCAACATAATGGAAGGTACTTAATAGAAAATCCTGATATAAAAATAGTTCCTGAAATAGTTAATACAAATTATAAATTAATATCTAAATTTCCTTATTATGCTTCAAGAAACTTAAGAAGCATTACGTTAGTCAAAGAAAAAAATAACAGCAAAAGATTTATTTCAGAATTAAATTAAAATTAATATGGATAGCATTAATCAAAAAGAAGAAATTGCCTTTTTATTACCTGTATATAACGGCGAATTCTCAATTGAAAGAACCTTGATTTCAATATTAAAACAAGAATATAAATTTTTTAAAATTTACATAATTAATAATGGATCAATAGACAACACACTATCCATAATCAATAAGTTCGCTTTAAAAGATAAAAGGATCTTAATTTATAATCAAGATATTCCTAATTTATCAAAAGCTCTTTGTTTAGGTTTAGATTTAATAGAAGAGGAACTTATACTGAGAATAGATTCTGGAGACACTTGCGATATTTATAGAGCAAAAAGAACCTTGGAATTTATGAAAAAGAATAAAAACTGCGCTATTTCTTATACTGATTATTTTATTCAGATGAAAGATAAATTAGTATTTAATTCTCTTCCGGAAATTTTAAGTAAAAAAGACTTTTTATTTAAAAATAAAATTGCACATAGTACTATTTGTATAAGAAAGTCATTTTTAAAAAAGTACAACTTTTCTTATGCAGGAATTGGTAAAGAAAATTTATATTATGGACCAAGTCAAGATTTATTTATTTTATCAATAGCAATTTTTGTATTTAATCTAGAGGTGGCAAAAATCCCAAATACTTCGTCAATTATTACAAAAAATATTAAAAATTCTATTTCATATTTAAATAAGGATGAACAAAGAAGAGTAGCCTCTATTATCTTATTTATAAATAATATTAAATTCTTAAGTAGTTTTAAATTTTTTAAATTCGCTTTAATATCTCTCTTTGGATTAATTATTAATGGGATAAGATTGATTAAATATGGATCAATAATCAAATTTTTTAAATTAATTTATAAACTATACTTGTTAAATTCAAAAGATAAGTTTATTTATCAAGCATTGATAAAAATAAAATAAATTTCTTAATATTCTTTATTTCTTAATAATTTTGAAGAAATTATTAAAATAGCCCATTGAATTATGCTTGCTCTTAATCCACCAGCAACCATAATCAAATAAGAGCAAATTGTAAAAAAATATATTTTTATTAAATCATAATTTAGAGAATCCATATATACAATCTTTTTCAGATAAGAGAATATTACAAATAAAAATGGTGTTGATATTAATGCAAATCCTATTATACCTAATTCGCTGGTTATCTTTCCAACAATGGAATAATAAGGAATTTTTTCATTATTTAAATATGCTTTTTCCATCCCATTAGATCCAATTATTGAGAATTTTTTGAGGAATTTAAAGTCTTTATATACAAATTGATTAGCCTTTTTTGTTTCTTTTTCATATGTTCCAGGACCAGAACCTAATCCAATTGTTCTTTTTAAATCACTTACTGAACGAAAAATAATATATGACCTTGTAATGGTGCTAATGTCTCCAGTTTTTGAAATATTAATCTTATTAAAAATATAATTAAATCCTGATAAATATAAAGCTATTATCATAACGAACATAATCACTAAATTTTTAGTTTTAATTAAATCTATTTTTAAGATTTTTCTCTTATTTAATAATCTTATAAATAAAGTAAAAAATGTAATTATAAAAGATAATGCAATTGTTGAAATATAAGTTCCAGAGAAATAAAAGAGTGCCAATATTAATAGAAAATTTAGTCCATGATCTATATATTGATTTGTTTTATTAGAAATCTTGTAGTATTTTCTTAAAACAAAGGATACGAACAAAATAAATATTACTGTTATGGCCATGTGTGAAGGTTCATGATGGCCGAGTAATGGGTTTAAGAGACCTTTTAAATATATACTTCTTAAGCCTAAGGTTTGCCTTAAATTAATTAATAAATTTGGAGATATTATAATTAATAACGTTTCTAATATATATATTGGTAATATTATTAGGCATGCCTTAACTGCACCTGAGACAAGTTCATCAATGGAAAATTGAATTAAATAAATAGAATATATTATAAAAACCATTGTCATTATGAGTCTATCGTATATATAAATTGGATTTAATCCTTCTAAAGTAAAAATAAATCCAAGACTAAATATTATAAATAGTAAAAGTAAAGGTAATATAAATAAACTTTTATATTTTATAGTTATATTTAGTTTATTATTTTGAATAAAATTTATAAATAAAAAAAGTAATATAAAAAAAATTGATATAGGAAGATTTTGGTTGCTTGGACCAATTCCTGTAAGAAGTGTACTTGAAGAAATTACAATTCCTAGTTGATTTTTATTATTTATTTTCATAATATTTTTAAATTTTTAATATCTTTCATCTTTCTTTAAAAGTTTTGATATTTATTTAATAATAGTTATTTATATGAAGCATAATTACTTTATTATCTATTTCTTATTTTTAATAAAAGTTTTAATAAAAGTTATTTTATATTAAAATTCTTTTTATAAGAATACTTTTTATAATGTTAAATAAATAAAATAATATAAATTGAAAAAAAAAATGAAAATATTATTACTTGGAGTAACTCATCCTACGATTAAATTACTAAATAAAAAATTAAGTAAAAATAACTCTGTAAAATATCTACACTATAGGAAATTAGATATAGATATACCAGAGGCTAAAATTAAAGAGAGATTTAATTTAGTAATAAGTTTATGCCCTATATGGGAAGTAAAAAATATTTTGGTTAATAAATTTATTAAGTTTTCAAAAATAATTGTTATAAGTTCTACAAGTATTTTTAGCAAGTTAGATTCTTTAAGTTTTAAAGATCGTACTTTATCCAAAAATTATTTAATGGGAGAAAAAGAAATAATTAAACTTTGTGAGAAAAATAAATCTATCTATACAATATGCAGGACCACCATGTTGTGGGGATTTAATTATGATAAAAATATTTCGAAAATTATTAACCTTGCTAAAAAATTTCATTTTTTACCGTATCCATATCCCTCGAGTGGGTTAAGGGCTCCTATTCATTTTGAAACTTTAACTGATTTTTTATATAAGATAGCTTTAAATAATAATCAAGATTCTTCAGAAATAATTATCTTATCTGGAAGAAATGTTTATAAATTAAATCAGATTTTTAAAATAATAGCCAAAAAATATAAAGGTATTCTTATTCCAGTTTTTGTCCCAACCAATATTTTATTGAAAATTTATAAGATATTTAAATTTGAGTTTTTTAATTCAATTGCAGGATTTTCTGAAAGATCATCTAATGATTTAGATTTCCATGAGGTAGATCATTATAAGACAATATTTGTAGAACAAATAAATTTAAAGGAAATGATTTAAATGCAAAATAAAGTTTTTCATATAGTTCCTGATAATAGACTTGGTGGAATATTTATTTATATTGAAAGGTTATCTTTAAATAGTTCTAGAGATCATAAACACTTTATTTTTAAAGGTCAACCAGATTTGAATGGCGTATATAAGAAGGGTAAAAAACCTATAAATTTGAGAAAATATTATTCACTTTTGATTTTAATTGATTTAATAATAAATTCTCCACTTTATTTATTACAAATACTCTCAAATGAAAAGATATTTTTTCATACTCCTTTTTTATTAATACATCATTTATTTTCACTTTTATTAGGGAAGGATTCATATTTAGTTCTACATGATTACAATATAAATAAAATATTACAAATTTTACTTAAAAGATTAAAACCAAAAAATGTATTTTGTGCTTCTCAAGTACTTATAGATCATTTTCAACTTTATGATTTTGTTGAAGTTTTACCTCCGTTTTATTCTGAATTTGATTTATCAAATCTGCTTCAAACTAATATTGAAGATTTTAATAATAAGGGAAATATTATATTTTTAGGGAATATTAATAAAGTTAAGCAAATAAGTAATTTCTGTATTTCTTTTAATAATTTCATGAAAAATAATGATTTAACTCTTTCCATATATGGAGATATTATTCATAAAGAGATCTATAATCAGATAGTTCAATTAAATTCTGATTCAATCTTCATTTATAATTCAATCCCTCACGATCAAGTACATGATTTATTAAGAGGTTTTAAGTTTTTACTTATACCTAGTGAATCTGAAGTTTTTCCAATAGTATATTTTGAAGCTTTAAACGCTAATTTGATACCTCTTGTTAATGATATCCCTTTTTTCAGGATGGTTTCTGGAGACGCTGAAAATCATATTTTTCAATTGAATAGATCAGAAACAATTAGGCGAACCCTTTGCTGGGCAAAAAATCTTACATTCCAAGATTATTTAAATTATATTCTGAACTTGAAATCTAACTTCGCTAGTTACTATAAAGGAAATTCTTCAAATCTAAAGAAACTATTTGGTTATAATTAAATATCTAAAATATAATTTCAATAACTTTTACTTATTAAAAATTATCTTGAAAAGTCTTTATGTATTTTTCTGCGCATTTTGAAATAGAGTAATTTTCTGTATTATCTTTTAAGGAATCTAGGTTGTTAATTTTATATAAAGCATCATATAAAAGATTTTCCGGAAATATTGAACTTTTTGTAAAATTTACACCATCCATATTGGCAGTAAGATCTTCTGGAAATTCTTTGATTATTAATCCATTATCTCTTACAATTTCGCATGTACCACCATAATTAGAGCAAATTACAGGGATATTATCAGCCAAAGCAGAAATAACGATGTTAGGACACCAATCATAAGAGTCCATATGAACGAGTGCTTTTGAATGATAAATAATCTCCCTAGCAAGAATTGCTTTTTGTATCCCAATGTATTTAATTCTTGTATTATCAATCTTTTCTTTATCTGGGATATTAGAAAGCACAACTAAGTTATATTTATTGAATTTTGAAAAGCTTTCAATTGTTTCTTTAATTCTCTTTCTACCTGTAAATCTTCCTGCTACAACGAAATAATTTTCATCTTGAGGAATTCTTAAGTTTATCCTTTTGAAATTATTTAGATCTATTTTTTTATTAATTAATTTTTTTGCACCATTATTTATTACAACGTTTCTTGGTAGATATCCAAATTCATTTTGGAAAAATGATTTACAAAACTGACTTTGAAATATAATAAATCTTCCCTTAGAAAGAATTTTATTTAAATTATATCTTGTTTCCTCAACATTTTTGCAAGAATCTATTCCAATTCCATCGAATCTTATAACTACTTTATTAGGTTCTTTTAATTTTAAATATTTCCATATTTGACTATAGAATCCTAAATTTAGCAAATGTAAATCTGATTTGATGAAGTTATATGTTGTTTGAATTTTTTTGGAAGAATTGATTTCTAATAATAGTTCTGTAATAAATTCTTGAGGTCCTGAACCCTCTCCTAAGAATTTTCTCAAAATTTCTGGCAAATTATCAGAAAAGTATTTTTTATGTTTTATTTTTGAAAATAAATATGATCTAGAATCTACAGATAAAAGCATCACAGAAATAATATATTATGATTTATTTTCATTATTTATTAATTCCTGCTTTTTCTAATATTGCTTTTACTACTCTTGTACGAATTTGTGAACTACTTATTCCTTTTGTTCTTTTAAATTCAATTATGAATTTTTTATCAATTAGATTTGAATTATCATCTCCATGAACTAATAGATCTGCTCCTGTACTTTTAAAAAAATCCATATCTAAAAGCCAAGGTGCAGGTAATACCTCTTTTACATACCTAATTGATTCAAGGACCTCTCTCCTTTCATTGAAATTTAATTCAGGAGTATAGCCTTTATTTTTAATAATCTCTTTGTCTGTAGTTAGAGCAACAATTACTTCTCCAAGTTTTGAGGCTTTTTTTAATAAACGGATATGTCCGTGGTGGATCAAAGTCGCTGACATATCAACTAATATAACTTTTTTTTTAGAAGCATTTAATTTCATTATGTTATTGAAAAATGCTCTCTAATTAGATTTGAATCTATTTTATTTAATTCATTATGAATCTGCCCTATGTGACAAATGACAGAACCTTTGATATTTATTCTTGGTTGATAAGGAACTGGATTTTTTTTTAAATATTTAATTTCTTTATTTAAGAGAGTGCAAAGCTTTGGTTGAGAGAAAATATCGTAAACAATATTATCTTTGAAAACTTCAAGAAAATATGTGTGCCATGCATTAAGTCTATTTAAGTATTTTTCATAATTATTTAAAACACCATATAAAGATAAAATCGTATGGTAAGGACCAGTTACACCTTTATTTTTGTGCATATTTAAAGAAAGATAATAAGAATTTTTTGGTTCGAAAATTTCTTGATCTCTAAAAGCTATAAACGAAGAACCTGTTAATCCAAAAAGACCTTTACAAGAGCTATAGCAAATAATATCAGGTAAGTTATTTTTATTTTCAATTCCTATTGAAGCAGTTGCATCACAAAGTAATTGTGCTCTAGTTGAAACTGCTAAATCTTTAATAGACTCTATATCTACTTTAAATCCAATGCTTGTTTCTGTATAACAAAATATAATCCAATCATAATTATTATTTTTCAATGTATCTAATTTCTCATATGCTATGGTTTCGATATTAGCCTTTGTTTCAGAAGCATGCATTAAAGCCATCTTTGTTAAACGATTTGAGTAGTAACCAGTTTCAATTACAAGAATCTTTCCTCTACAAAAATTAAGTATTGCAATTTCTAATGCAAGCGTAGCTGATCCCTGCAATCTAATAACATTTTCATGAGAGGATAGTTTGGATAGGTAATCAAGAACGAAAGACTCTGCCTCATCATAAATTTTGTCATTTCTTCCAAAACATGGTTGCAATGAAACTATATTTTCAAGTAGAAGGGAGCTTGGTCCCGCAGAATATATATTTTTTAAATTATTAGAATTTTTAATAAATTCTTCTAAAAATTTATTCATTTATTTCCCCATATATTCATAAAAATTTCCTTGTTTTGTATCGGGGTTTCTTTAGGCCTCCCTAAATTACTTCTATTACCTTTATAAACTTTAATTTCAATAAGATTTGAGCCGTTTTTATTATCTATGGCCTTGGATAATTCTTTATATATATCTTCCTCTTTCCAAATACTTGAACAATAATTAAATCCCAAGCCTTTACCAATTTTTTTGAAGTCAATTTCAAAAGCATCAGTGGGTTGCCCTCCTACTGAATCATGGGCATTATTATTTATTACTATATGTATAAAACCAGGTTGTTTTGCAACTTTAAATAAATTTCCTAGATGCATAAGTGAAGAACCATCTCCATCTATACATATTATTTGTTTAAATTCTTTTGAAGAACGAATGTAGCCAAGAGCGATTGAAGAAGCACATCCCATTCCTCCCACTGTATAAAAATCAATAGGTTGTAAATTATTATTTTTCCTTAATTCATATAGTTCTCTTGAAGCCATACCAGTTGTACAAAAAATAGGAATATTGCAAGGAATTGCATTAATTACTTTCTTAATAGTATCTTCACGACTAAGCTCTAAATCAAAATCTTCTTGTACATAGTTATTAATTAATTTTTTATTATCTTCAGCTATCTTTGAGAATGTATTTTTTCTGCAAACAACTGCTACTGGTCTTTTCTCTGCCTTAGCTAAATTAATTAATTCTTTAGTTTTTATTTTCCAATTAACTTCATCTCCAGAAATTATTTCATATGGGATATTTAGTATTTTTAATTGATTTAATGTGATCCTTCCTTGATGTTTGTGTTGAGGTTCATCTTTTAATTGATTATTAGAATCAATCAATTCTCCTCTCCAACCTATAAGAAGTAATATTGGAATTGAATATACTTCTTTAGATGCCAGAGACACCAGTGGGTTAACGGTGTTTCCGAGACCTGAATTTTGTAAATATACACAGCCTATTTCATTTGTGGCCAAGTGATGGCCAATTGCTGAAGCTATTGCATTCCCTTCATTAGCTGTAATTTGATGAATTTCTTTTGGTAAATTTAATAATGTTTTACAAAGCTCTTTTAAAAGTGAATCTGGTACTCCATAAAAAGCATTGATTTTATTTTCAATTAGAAAATCTAAAAAGATCTTGCTATTAATCATTTAATTATGTAGTCCCTGGAATTAATTTTAATATTTCTTTAATGGACATCAATTCTTTATCTGCCTCTAATGCTCTTTTATTTAATAGAATTGATTCTGCTGTTTTATACATAGCTGGATATGCTGCTCTTAGCAGTTGATTAGCATAAATTACAACGTTAAAGCCGTTATCTATAAGTTCATCTTCAAAAACAGAGTTGTAACTAGTTGGAACACAAATTAATGGTATATCACTATATTCTTTTCTAAAGAGATTACTAAAAGTAAAAATTTCTTCGGCTGTTTTTTTTCTACTATGAATCATAATCCCATCAGCCCCAGCTTCTACATAAGCTATTGATCTTCTTATCGCATCTTCAATGCCTGCATCAAGGATTAAACTTTCAATTCTTGCAATAACCATAAATTCATCGTGAAGCTTTGCTTTTGAAACTTTATTTATTTTTTCTGAAAATCCATCAATGGTATCTTGAGTTTGAATAACTTCATTGCCAAGAAGGGAATTTTTTTTAAGGCCTACCTTATCTTCAATAATTATTGCAGATACGCCTATCCTTTGAAGTGATGAGGCATTAATTATTAAGTGCTCACTAAGACCACCTGTATCTGCATCATAAACTAGTGGCTTAGTAGTAACATCAAAAATTGAATTAATATTTTGTATCCTTCGTGAAAAATCTAATACTTCAATATCAGGTAAACCCATAGAAGTCGAGTCTGTTAAAGAACTTGACCAAAATCCATCAAAGAATTCGACCTGATCTGTTTTTGGATCCCTTATTTTCAAAACTTCAGCGATTAGTGCTGACATTGGATTATGAGATTCTATTAGTCGCACAATTTTTTTACAACCTATAAGTCTTTTCAAAGATGCGACCCTATTAACACTATTTATTTGTTGATTTCTTAGATAACGATCTTTAGCACTTTCTACTATTTCTGCTTTTTTAATTTCTATGAGTTCACCTCCATATGAATTAAGTGCCTTTATAACTTCTTTTCTCATTTTACTTTCATTATCAAGCCAATCATCTGCATGAACAAAATAATCTGGCTTTAATTTTAAAATATTGTTTACGTATGACCATTCATCTTGATTTATAATTTCAGAAACCCCTTTTAAATTAAAACCTATATTTTTTCTTTCTTTTAAGGATAATACTGGTAGAGATCTATGCCCGCATACTGCTTTATCTGTAAGAATCCCTAGAGTTACCTTCCCCAATGATGCTGCCTTATTTAGAACGTTTAGATGACCAATATGAACAACATCTAAAGTAAAACCTATGTAAACATTTTTTTCTGAATTTTTAGGATTATCCATTCATAAACTCTTTCATAAATTTATAAATATTATACATTGAGAGATATTTTAGGTAAATATTAAATCTATAATTTATTTCAATTGCGAAGAGAAATATTTTATAAATGTTACCAATTGAATTATAAATTATTTGATATTTATCATAAATTTTATTCAAATTAATTTTAAAAGTTTTATTTTTGTTAGTTTAATTTCTATTTTTTTTATAAAACTTAAAATATTTTTTATATTAATATATAGATCTAAAGATATTATGTTATTAAAAAATTTTAAAAAAATCTTCGTAAATTATAAAAAAAATAATATAAATCATACTATAAAATGAAATCTAAAAGTACATAATTATTAAAAGATATTCTATTATCTTTAAAATATATTTATTAATTTCCTTTAAGAATAGAAATGTCTCGATTATTTATATAGAAGCATAAATTAAAATAAATAAATTCTTAATTCCAATAAAAAATATTTACTAAATAAAAAATGATTTTTAATTACTTTTTATTAAATTCTTTTTTAAGTTATATTTTAATGTGGGTTACTTATCCATTTTTTAATAAATATATTCTTGATAAACCAAATAGTAGGAGTTCTCATAAAATAATTACACCAAAAGGTGGAGGAATTATATTCGTAATTATTACTGTTTTTTCAAGCTTATTTTTTGAATTTTATGCTCCATTAATTTGCTTACCCTTAGCTCTTTTAGGTCTAGCAGATGATAAATTAGAAATAAGGGCAATTATTCGTTTTTTGTTCCAAGTTTTTACTTCTTTAAGTTTAATTTTATATGCATCTCCTGGTTTAGATATTACTAATAACTCAATTTTATTATTAATTCTTATTAATTTATTTTTAATAATTTTAGGTACTTCAATTATTAATTTCTCAAATTTTTTTGATGGAATAGATGGAATATTAATTGGAAATAAATTAGTTATCTTTTTATCAATTTCTTTTTTATTCGATCAAAGATATTTTCTTATTTCTGGAGCGCTTATAGGATTTTTAAAATGGAATTGGAGGCCTGCAAAAATTTTTATGGGTGATGTTGGAAGTACTTTTTTAGGAGCCCTTTTGTTTTTTGCTGTAGTTTCATCTCCTTCAATAAATCAAGCTTTTATCATTTTGCTAATAAGTGCACCCGTACTACTTGATCCTTTTTTATGTGTTATTAGAAGATTTGTCAATTTTGAATCAATATTTAGTCCTCATAAAAAACATCTTTATCAAAGACTTAATCGAGCAGGATTTAGTCATAGTAAAGTAAGCTTAATTTATATTATTTCAACACTTATATTGTCACTCTCTTATATTTTTTGTGGTTTTTTATGTTTACTGATTATTTTTATATTTTTATTATTAATTGGTTTTTGGCTTGATCAAAAGATTGCTATTCCTTTTAAATAAAAACTTATACAAATTTGTTTACCTTCATTAAGTTATAATTTAAATACTAATTGAAGAATTTTTGTTAAAAAATTTCTTGCTAAATTCTATATTTTTGCTGATTTTTTCAGGCAATATGTTGCCTATTATTTCTTCGACGATTTCTGAAAATGAAAAAGTTAATTTTAATCTAAACACTGATTTCTTAAGAAAAATTCCAGTAAATGACTATATTTTAGGATCAGGCGATTTGTTAAAAATAAGTGTTTCTAGGGAATTACCCTTACTAACTACAATTACAAGAGTTGATGGAGAAGGCACTATAATTCTTCCAAGATTAAAAAGGATTTTTGTTAAAGGGCTCACAATAGATGAACTAGTTTTCCTTTTGAACGATCAATTCAGAGAATATATCAATTTCCCTGACGTAGAAGTTGAAGTCCCTGAATATCGTCCTGTTAGTGTTTTTGTTGGAGGTGAAGTTTCTAATCCTGGTATTCAGATACTAAAGGGCTCTTTTAATTTTTCTGATAGTGTTGATAGTTTAGATATAAAAAGTTTAAAAGTTAATAACCAGAATAAGAAAAGGGCTCAAGTAAATTTCTTTCCAACCCTTTTTGATGCAATTCGACAAAGTGGCGGTATCACCGAATATACTGATTTATCCAACATACAAATTATTAGACAAAATAGTATTTCAGGTGGTGGTGGTAGAATTACTACAACATTGAATTTTGAACAAATATTAACTTCTGGTCAGAATAGCCAAAATATAAGAATTTATGATGGAGATATTATAAAAATTGGAAAAAAAGATAAGCCTAATTTTAATATTTTAGGAAAAGCAATATTGTCAAATTTAAATCCAAAATTTATTGATGTTTTTGTTGCTGGTAGAGTAAATATACCAGGATATTTAACTTTATCTAGGGCTAGTGTACTCTCTGATGCTGTTGAAATGGCAGGAGGAGCAAAAGTTCTTAAAGGTCCACTAACGTTTATAAGATTTAACAATGATGGATCAATTGATAAAAGAAAATTCTCCTACAGAAGAGGAGCTAAAAGAGGTTCTTTCAAAAATCCAAATTTAAATAATGGTGATCTTATTATTATTGGTGAAAGTGCATTCTCAATTGTAAGTGAAATAACTAAGGAATTCACAGCACCATTTGTTGGCTTGTATTCAGGATACTCACTTTTTGAGGCTATATTAGATTGAAAAATATGGATAGCAATATTAAAGCCACTCAAGATTATTCATTATCCAATAAAAATGATGAAATTAATTTGAATATTATTTATTTTTTTATTTTGAGAAATAGAAAAATAATTTTTACGATTTCTTTAATATTTTCATTAATAGCTTCTTTGTATTCTTTAACGATAAAAAGAATTTGGGAGGGAAAATTTCAAATATTATTAGAAGATACTAATAATTTACAAATACGATCTAATATAAGTTCAACAAATAGTTTTTTGGTTAATCAATTATTTCAGAATAATATCAAGAGTGATCTAGTTACTCAAGTCGGAATTCTTGAAAGTCCTTCTGTCCTTATGCCAGTATTTGAGTTGGTAAAAACTAAAAATAAACCTGATAAAAAAAAGTTATTTTTTTCAGATTGGAAAAAAAATCTAAATATTCAATTGCAAGACAATACATCAATTTTAAATCTTTCTTATAGAGATAATAATAAGGAAATTATTCTTCCAGTCTTAGAAAAAATTACTAAACAATATCAGGAGTACTCTTCTAAAAATAGAAAAAAGAGTTTAAATAGTAAGAAAAACTATTTAATAAAACAAATAAGTATATTTAGAAAAAAAAGTTCTAATTCATTAACTGTTGCTCAAGAATATGCTATTGATAAAAATTTATTAAATAATCTGCCACTATTAGATAAGGCACAATTTAATTTGAATCAAGAAAATTCAAATAATACTAATCAAATTAATAATTTGATCTCTTCAAATACATCGATAGAAAATATTAGAGTTTTGGCTGCTAATAAAATCAAGAATATTGATAAAAAGCTTAAAACTTTAGCTGAGAAAGAATTAGACCTTTCAAATTACTTATTAATTGTAGGTACAATTCCATCTTTATCAAATCAAGAACTACCCAAGAAACTTTCTCAAATAGAATCAGAATTAGTATTATTGAAAACGAAATTAACTGATAAAGATATATTAGTAAAAACAAAAATAAAAGAATTAGAGGGTTATGAGAAACTTATTAAAGAAAAGATAATTTCTTATTTAAAAGCTGAAAGATTGGATTATCAGGATTTAATGCAATCATCTATGAGACCTAAAGAAATATTATTAAAATATAAAAAGCTTGTAAGGGAAGCCTCTAGAGACGAAATAACTCTTATACAACTTGAAAATAATTTAAGAGCACTAGAATTGGAAGAATCAATTATTGAAGATCCTTGGAAATTAATTACAAAACCAACTTTGCTTAATAAGCCTGTAGGACCAAGAAGAAAAATTATTACATTCTTAGGATTATTATTAGGTTTCTTTTTTGGTAATTTTATTGCCCTATATAGGGAAATTAAGTCCGGAATTATTTATGACAAGCAAATATTAGAAAAACTTTTACCTAGTGAATTTACAGAGACCATAAATCTCAAAGATATAGAATTAGAAACTGAAAAATTATCTTTATTAAGAGGTTATATTGCTAATCAATTAAATGAGAATATAAGTATTATACCTTTGGGAAAAGTTGATTTAAAAAAAGTCTCTAAATTTAAAAATAGTATTAGTAACAAAAATAATATAAAGAATATTAATTTAATTGCTTCTTTAGAAGAGATTTCTAAATTTAAAAGTAATAATAAATATTATGTTATTGCTGAAATGAATTTGATTGACAAAAAAGAAACAATAATTTTAAAAAAATATCTTCAATTGTATGATATCTCATTAGGTGGAATTATATTATTTCAAGATTAATAAATTTTTTTATTTAAATGAATAATAAATCTTTTATCTTGGTAACTGGGGCAGCAGGATTCATTGGTGCGGCTTTATCAGGAAAACTATTATCTTCTGGTGAAAATGTAATTGGCATAGATGATTTAAATAGCTATTATGACCCAAATTTGAAGAAAGCAAGAATAGAAAATATTAGAAATAATCTTTCTCCTAATTCAGGAGAATGGATTTTTGAGAAACTCTCAATTAATTCTTATGAATCTTTAAAAAAAATAGCGAATAGTTATTCAATTAATATAATAATTAATTTAGCCGCTCAAGCTGGGGTTAGATATTCTATAGAAAATCCTAGAGCTTATTTTGAATCAAATTTATTAGGTTTTGGAAATATTCTTGAACTTTGCAGATACACAAAAATAAAAAATTTTATTTTTGCATCTTCCAGTTCAGTTTATGGTGGCAATAAAAAGTATCCTTTTAAAGAAAGTGATTTAGTTGATCACCCTGTTAGTCTATATGCTTCAACAAAAAAAGCTAATGAAGTAATGGCTCACTCGTATAGTCATCTATATAATATACCTTCTACTGGTTTAAGATTCTTCACTGTATATGGTCCTTGGGGAAGACCTGATATGGCTCCTATGATTTTTGCAAATTCTATATCAAATTCAAAACCAATAAATATTTTTAATTATGGAGATATGAAAAGAGATTTTACTTACATAGAAGATGTCGTTGAGACATTATTTTTATGTTCTAAGAAACCTGCGACTATAGATAACTCTTTTGACTTTCAGACTCCTAATTCAGATAGTTCGTTTGCTCCATATAGGATTTTCAATGTAGGCAATAGTCAACCAGTAAATTTACTCAATTTTATTGAGGTTTTAGAAAATGAATTAAATATAAAAGCTAAAAAGAATTTTATTGAAATGCAACCTGGAGATGTACAGTGTACATCATCTGATATTGATAATATAAAAGAATGGATTGGTTTCTCACCTTCAACCCCTTTAAATGTTGGAATTAAAGAATTTGCAAAATGGTATAAAAGTTTTTATAAAATTTAAATTTTAGAGAAATATAAAAATGTGATTATTAAAATTAATGATAAAAGGCAAAGCAGTAAAAAAAATTGTAGATATTAAATAAATATATTTAAAAAATAATTAATAGAAATATTTTATTATATAAAACTTTTCTAAAAAAATATTTTAGAAATGGAAACTTTTTATCATATTAAAAAGCTTTATTTGCTGTTTCAATTCTTTATTAATATATAATGTCTTAATACAGTAAAATTACAAATAAACTAAAGTATGTTTTTAAAGATTGATTTTAAAAAAAGCTTATTAATTTTATTGGATAGTTTGGCAATATATTTTTCTATAAAAATAAGTGAATTTTTAATTTTAAATAATACTAACAAAAGTTTTGCTGATGATTTTAATTACATCTTAATCTCAATATTAATTTTTATATCAGTTTTTTATTTGACAGGTCAATATAAAAGTATCACTAGATATTTGAGTAGTAAGGAAATTTATAACATATTTATTCGTTGTTTAGGAAGCCAATTTTTCATATTCTTAACCCTAAAAATAGTAAATAACGAGTTACCTAATTTAAAACTTTTTTTAATATCTACTATTTTAGTTTTCTTATTAATATCAGGTCCAAGATCTGTTTTTAGAGATTTTATTTATAAAATAAAAGGAAATAAAATTAAAAAAAGAAAAACATATAAAATAGGAATATATGGAGCTGGAGAGGCTGGCTCTATGCTTCTTGCAAGTTTAGAAAACTCTAAAAATTATAAAGTTAAATATTTTTTTGATGATAACAATAGTAAAAGTGGGAGGTTTATAAATGGAGTAAGGGTCGTAGGAACAAAAAATATTAATAAATATATTAATAGTTTAGATAAGATCTTTTTGGCTATTCCATCTCTAAACCAAAAGGGCAAAAGAAATATTATTAAGAATTTAAGTCAGTATAAAATTGAGGTTTTGCAAATACCATCAATAGAAGAGATATCCTCTGGAAATATAAATGTTAATAACTTAAGAAAAATAAATATTAAAGACCTATTAGATAGAAAAGTAATAGAAATCAATTCCGATTCAAATGAAATTTTATTCAAAAATAAAACTATATTAGTCACAGGTGCAGGTGGTTCTATTGGTAAAGAACTTTGTAATCAGATACTCAAATCAAATCCTAAAAAAATAATTCTTTTGGATAATAGTGAACCAAATTTATATTTTGCTAATAAATTCTTAAGAGAAAATTTTTTGGGAGAAGAAAATAAAATTATACCAATATTAGGTGATGCTTCTGATGCCAAACTAATAGATAGAATATTTTGTTCTGAATTAATTTCTGTTGTATTTCACTCAGCCGCTTATAAGCATGTTCCTCTAGTTGAACTAAATCCTATACAAGGTTTAAAAAATAATATTTTTTCAACTTATGTTATTTCTTCTAAAGCTATTGAATATAAAGTTGATCAAATGATATTGATTTCAAGTGATAAAGCAGTCAGGCCTACAAATATTATGGGTGCATCAAAAAGATTTTCTGAACTAATAATTCAAGCTTTTGATTATGAAATTAACAAAAAAAATAGAGAAAATAATACTAATTTTATTAATACTAAACTTTCAATGGTGAGATTTGGGAATGTTCTTGATTCTTCAGGTTCAGTAGTTCCTCTTTTTAAAGATCAAATTGCAAATGGAGGGCCAATCACTTTAACGCATAAAGATATAATAAGATATTTTATGACTATAGAAGAAGCTACTCAATTAGTTCTTCAAGCAGCTTCTCTTTCTAATGGAGGTGATCTTTTTTTACTTGATATGGGTAATCCAGTAAAGATTATAGATCTTGCAAAACAGATGATTTTTTTAAGTGGACTAACTCTTAAAGATAAAAGTAATCCATCAGGTGATATTGAAATTCTAACTACTGGCTTAAGACCAGGTGAGAAGCTTTATGAAGAGCTTTTAATTGACGCAAAAAGTATGAAAACTATCCATCCTCATATATTTAGAGCAAAAGAAAAATTTATAACTCCAGAAATTCTCTGGCCTAAGCTTAAAGAATTAGAGAAATTACTAAATCAATATGAAAAAGAAAAATCTTTTGAAATTATTTCTGAATTGGTACCAGATTGGGATAGGAGAAATAAATGATTTTTAATAAAAATTCTAAAATTAGAGTAAAAACTTTATAATTCTTCTCCAAATGATTTATAGGTGGATAATATTCCTTCATCTAATGTAATTTTCGGTTGCCAACCAAGATTAGTTATTTTTGAAATGTCAAGTAATTTTCTAGGCGTACCATTTGGTTTATTCTTGTCCCACTTAATTTCTCCTTTAAAGCCAGAGATCTTTGCTATTTTTAAAGCCAAATCATAAATAGAAATTTCTTCTCCAGAACCAACATTTAAAAAAATATTTTCATCATTAGAATTAGTTAATTTTTTATTTGATGGATCCCACGTTTCTAATGTAAAAATAATAGCTGATGCTAAATCATCAACATGAAGAAATTCTCGCAGAGGGGAGCCATCTCCCCAACAAGTAACGTACTTTTCGTTGTTATTTACTGCATCTTTAAACTTCTTTAAAAGCGCAGGTAAAACATGAGAATCTTTCAGATTATAGTTATCAAAAGGTCCATACAAATTAGTGGGCATTAAAGCTAAAGAGTCAAAACCATATTGAATTCTTAAAGACTCACATAGTTTAATCCCTGAAATTTTTGCTATCGCATACCATTGATTCGTACACTCTAGATTTCCTGATAGTAAATATTCTTCTTTTATGGGTTGTTTTGCGTATTTTGGATAGATGCAGCTGCTGCCTAAAAATAATAACCTTTTTACTTTATGTTTAAAAGCAATTTCTATTACATTTGTTTGTATTTTTAAATTTTCTAATAAAAATTCAGCTGGCTTTGTGCTATTTGCGTAAATCCCCCCGACTTTTGCTGCCGCAAGGATTACAATTGATGGCTTATTTTCTGTGAACCATTGATCTACCTCATAATAATTTAATAAATCAAGTTGAGATCTACTGGGTGTAAGTAATTTGCCATTATTTTTCTCATTACCATAACCTAATTCAATTAATTTTTTTTTAACTGCTCTACCAACCATGCCATTACCACCTGCTACATAAATTTTTTCATTTAAAAGAATTTTTTTTTTCATGGTGATTCAATTTATTGAAGGTGGAATTTCTTTATCTAACACAACTTTAAAACCTTTTTCTTTAAGGTGATATTCTTTAAATGCCTCTTCTTTATCATTTTCAATCATCTCATCAATTAATTCTTCTAAGGTCGTTTTTGGTTCCCAATTCAGTTTTTTGAAGGCTTTGCTGGAATCTCCTTGAAGTTGTTCAACTTCTGTTGGTCTAAAGTATCTTTTATCGATTCTAATAACTATCTTTTTATTATCTGCCCTCCTACCTATCTCATTTATTCCTTCTCCTTCCCAAATTATCCCTTGATCATGATTATTCTTACTCCCCCAACCTAATTTTTTTGCACTAATTTCTATGAAATTTCTTACTGTTTCCATTCTTCCAGTAGAGATAACATAGTCTTCTGGAATCTCTTGTTGTAACATTAGCCATTGCATTTTTATATAGTCCCTTGCATGGCCCCAATCTCTTTTTGCGTCTAAATTACCCATATAAATGCAAGAATCTAATCCTGCATTTATTCGCGCTAAGCCTCTAGTTATTTTTCTTGTCACAAAGGTTTCTCCTCTCCTAGGACTCTCATGATTAAAAAGAATCCCATTGCATGCAAACATTCCATAAGCTTCTCTATAATTAACAGTGATCCAATAGGCATATAATTTTGCTACCCCATATGGACTCCTTGGATAGAAAGGTGTTTTCTCTGTTTGAGGGACCTCTTGAACTAAGCCATATAATTCACTTGTACTAGCTTGGTATATTTTAGTTTTATCTATAAGATTTAAGAGTTTTACCGCTTCAAGAATTCTAAGAGTTCCTAATGCATCACAATTTGCTGTATATATAGGAGATTCAAAGCTTACTGCCACATGACTTTGTGCTGCTAAGTTGTATATTTCATCTGGCTTTATTTTTTCTATTAGGTTTATTATATTTGTGCTATCTGTTAAATCTCCATAGTGCAAAATTAGTTTCGGATTGTCCCTATGAGGATCCTCATATAAATGATCTATCCTTGAAGTATTTAAACTACTTGATCTTCTTTTTAATCCGTGAACTGTATATCCATTATCGATTAAAAATTCTGCCAGATAGCTACCATCTTGACCGGTGATTCCTGTTATTAATGCTGATTTACCTTCCTTTTCCATTATTGCTGATAATTAAAAAATTTTATTTATTAAATAAATGAATTTATAATCTTAATAATTTTTTATTATAATATTTACAATTTATTTGATTATTTATTGTAACAATTTAATTATTTAGAATTTGATTAAATATGATATTTAGAATTTATTATTCTATCTTCGTAAACAAACCATAATAAATTTTTAAGTTATTTTTTATTTTTATAATTAATTTGATCATTTTTTTATGAAATAAATCTCTTAATTAGATAAGAACATATTAAATTCGATAACTATTTTTTATAGGGGCAACCGTCACCAATTCGCCATAATTTTAAACCTTCCTTAACTATATCTTTGGGTTCAAATATTGATCTGGAATCAAAAATCCATGCTGGTTTTCTCATTTTTATTGATACCTCTTTCCAATTTATGATCTTGTATAAATCCCATTCTGTTAAGAAAATAGCTGCATCTGCATCTTCAAAAGCATCAACAAAATTTCTTACAGATAACCAACCACCCTCAAAGTTTCGATTATTATTTTTATAGTCAAATTCTTCAATATTTAGATCTTTACCAATTTGTTTGGAATCTACTTTTGGGTCATGTATTGCAAGAAGGGCTCCTTCTTCTATTAAATCTTTGCAAATAGTAATTGCCGCAGATTCTCTTGTGTCATTTGTATTGGCTTTAAAAGCAAATCCTAATATAGCTATTTTTTTCCCTGAGATTGTTCCATATAGTTTCTGAACAACAAGTTCTGAAATCCGATGTTGGTGCCAATTATTTAATATGACTACACCCTCCCAAAATTTTGCGACATTATATAGACCAAAATATTTTGATAAATATACCAAATTTAGAATATCTTTTTTAAAACAACTTCCTCCAAAACCTGGACTCGAATCAAGGAATTTTGAGCCAATTCTTGTATCTGAACCTATTGCTCTTGATACCTCTCTAATATCAGCTCCAGTTGCTTCACATATAGCTGCTATAGAATTTATTGAACTAATTCTTTGGGCAAGAAATGCATTAGAAGTTAGTTTAGCGAGCTCGCTGCTCCAAATATTTGTATATAAAATTCTATCTTTTGGAACCCATTTCTCATAAATATAACTAAGGGTCATTATCGCATCATTAGAGTCTCCACCAATTAAAACTCTATCTGGATTTTCTAAGTCATTTATTGCAGTCCCTTCAGCTAAAAACTCAGGATTAGAAAGTACATCAAAATTTATTTCACAATCTTTATTTTGATTTAATTTGGCAGATTCAAGAATGTCTTTTATTACCTCAGCAGTTTTTACTGGTAAGGTACTTTTTTCAACTACGATAGTATGCCCAGTAGCATATTTAGCGACTTGTCTTGCAGAAGCCTCAACCCATTTAAGATCACTTGCTTGACCAGCTCCTATCCCTTTTCTCTTTGTTGGAGTATTAACAGAAATAAATACCATATCTGCTAATGCAATGGATTTTTCTACTTCAGTAGAAAAATGAAGATTTATACCTCTACACTTTTGAATGATTTTATCTAATCCTGGCTCATAAATTGGGAGGTTTTTAAGATCTTTACTATTCCATAAATTTATTCTTTCTTGATTTATATCTACTACATTAATTTGAATTTCTGAACAATTATTTGCTATGACAGACATTGTGGGTCCACCCACAAAACCCGCTCCAATGCAACAAATGTTTTTAATTTCAGTTTTCATTATCCTTGAAGAAAAATATTTATATTAAAAAGATTGAAAAAAACAAAATTAAAATTTTGAAACTTTTCAATCGCGATAATAATATATAAATTATACGATTTTATCTTTACCTACCATACTTATCATTAAATCTTATAATATCATCTTCACCAAGATAATCACCACTTTGAACTTCAATTAAAATAAGTGGTTCTGAAGAAGTGTTTGACAACCTATGCTTTGAGCCTAATGGGATAAAAGTACTTTGATTTTTATATAGAGTTTTATATTTATCTTCAATTTGTACTTCAGCAATACCCTCTACAACTATCCAATGTTCAGCTCTATATTTGTGAAGTTGAAGGGAAAGCCTCTCTTTAGGATTAACTACAATTCTTTTCACTTTCCAGTTAATACCTTCTTCGATTGAGATAAAGTGTCCCCAAGGCCTGTAAACTTTTTTGTTATTTTTACTCTCTGGAATATTTTTCTTATTTAAATTTTCTACAATACTTTTTATTTTATTTGTTTGATTAACATCAATTATTAAAGTTGCGTCTATTGTATCAACTATAATAAGATTCTTAATACCAACAGCAACTATTAAGCGATTATCACTTTTTAAAAAGCAATTCTTTACATCTTCAACAACAATATTATTAGTTAAATAATTATTATGATGATCTTTTTTTGAGTTTTCCCAAATTGCCTCCCAGCTTCCCAGATCGCTCCATTCAGTTTTAAGTGGTAATACAGTTCCTAATTTTGTTTTTTCCATAACTGCATTATCAATAGATATGTTATTACACTTTTTAAATTCATCTGGATTAATTCTTTGGAAGTCTAAGTCATAGTTTTTTTCATTAATTGCGTTTCTACAATGTTTAATTAAATCAGGAAAGAATTTATTAATTTCTTTTATAATCAGGCTCGCTTTGAAAATAAAAATTCCGCTATTCCAAGTAAATCTTTTATCTTTTAATAATTTTAAAGCTAATTCTCTATTTGGCTTTTCAATAAACTTATCTATGGAGGAGCTTTTGTTCTCTCCAAAAAATAAAGGCTCTACTGATTTTATATATCCAAAACCAGTCTTTGGAGAAGTAGGTTGTATTCCAAAAGTCACAAGTCTGCCTTGCTTTGCACACTCAATGCCCTCTTTCATACTTTCTAGAAATAAATCATTATCTTTAATTAAGTGGTCAGAAGGGAGAATAATCAATATAGGGTCGTCTCCATCTTCAGTTGCTTTTATAGAGGCTAATGTAATTGCTGGAGCCGTATTTCTTCCAAAAGGTTCTAAAAGAATTAGTTTTGGTTTTATTTCAATTTCTCTTAACTGCTCTGCAACAATAAATCTATGCTCTTCATTGCATAATATTAATGGATTATCTAACTCTTTAAATTTATTAAATCTTTCTACCGTTTGTTGCAGCAATGATTTATCAGTATTGTCAATTACGTTTAAATATTGTTTAGGAAGACTTTCTCTTGAAAATGGCCAAAGTCTAGTTCCATGTCCACCTGAAAGGATTACTGGTAATATTTTTGTTTTAATTTTCAAATCCTTTTTAATTCAATTAAATTTATTTTATATTTCATTATAGATAATATTTTATTTTGATTTTTTAATAAAGATTATTTATATTAATATTATTTAGAAAGTAATATTTTAAGTTTTTTTGCAATGTATAAATTATCTAATTTTGTCTGAATTACATCATTGATTGATCTTAATAGGGGCTGATTTTTAGTAAAAATATAACACCATAATCTTTCCATATAATGACCTTCTATTGGGTTCATATGCTTTTCTAAAATCTCAAGAATATCTTGATAAAAGCTTAACTCATGTTTCCTAATATTTTCCTTTTTTACTGCGAAGCAGCCCCCATAAGAAGTTGCCACAAATATAGGAATGTTAGGAAATAAATTCTCTGAGAACTTCCTAAAACCTATTTTTGACCTAGAGATCTTTCCATTATTCCATTGCTCCTTATATCTTTTATCAAATTCAACTCCAACATTATACTTCCAATGAAATGGTCCAAGTAAGCCATATCTACTCGCACAAAAACCATAATCATTTATATTCTTTAAATAATCCATAGGATTCTTGTAAGACATGCACCCTAAATCATCTATCCTTCCCTGCAAAAATATATTTACGTCTGAAAGATTATTATAATTATTAACAATATGATATAGCCATGTATGTGATTCTCTGCCTACATTCTTTAAATTAATTATATTTTTATATTCATAATTATTTAACTTTTCACCTTTATTATAAATGATTACTTTTTGATCCTTTAAGATTTTGATCCAATTTAAATCTTCTCTAAATCTTGAAATTACAAAATAACAATCCATATTATAATTTTAATTAATAATGAGAATTATACATAATGTCTAACTCAACTAAAAATAAGATTTTAATAGTAGGTGCAGGTTTGTCAGGAGCAACAATTGCAAGAGTTTTAGCAGAGAGTGACTTTTGTATACATATTATTGATAAAAGAGATCATATCGCAGGAAATGCCTACGATTTTGTTAATAATAATAATGAAAGAATCCATAAATATGGTCCGCATCTCTTGCATTGTGGAAAAGATTCAGAGGCATTAAAATTCTTAAGTAGATATACAGATTGGATAAACTATGAACATAAAGTTACTGCTTTATTAAAAGATGGTAGATATACCCCTTTACCTATTAATCAAAGAACAATTGAAGATATATTTGATATGAAATTTAATAAAGAATCTGAGGTTAAAGACTTTCTTGACAATCTTAGGAATAATAAAATAAAACCAAAAAATACAGATCAATTTTTTGAGGCTTCTGTAGGTTCAACACTTGCAGATATTTTTTTTAGACCTTATACAAAAAAAATGTGGGGGATTTACACTAATCAATTATCTATTAAAGTTGGTTCAAGATTACCTGTAAGAACAAATTTAGACTCTAGATATTTTAACGATAATTTTCAAGCACTTCCAAAAAATGGATATACTTCAATGGTCAATAACATGTTAGATCATAAAAATATCGAATTAAGTTTAAGTAGAAATTTTTATAAAGAGATGGAATCTCAATATGATTATTGTTTCCTTTGTATACCTATTGATAAATACTATGATTATAAATTTGGAATACTCCCTTATAGATCAATAATATTTGATAATAAAATAGAATTAAAGAATGATCTTCCAACTCCTGTAGTAAATTTTACTGATAAAGAAAAGTATACAAGAAAAACACAATGGAGTTTATTTCCTAATTCTCCTATTCCTTTGAAGGAATATAGAACAATAACTTATGAAATCCCTTGTTCAATGGATAAAAATCCAGGGGAATATTACTATCCAGTACAAACCAAGGAGTCTTCAAAGATTTATGAAAAATATAATTTATTAGCAAAAAATAATAAGAAAATTATGTTTTGTGGTAGAACTGGTTTATTTAGATATTTAGATATGATACCTGCTGTACAAAAACATTTAAAAATTGCTAAAGATTTTATAAATATTTAGCCTTATATGAAAGACAAATTTAAAATTTTATTCATTTCAGCATCCTCTAAATCTGGTGGAGGCCCTTCGCATATATTTACTCTTAAAAATCTATTAGAAAAAGAATTTAATCTTTTTTATGCAATTCCTAGAATTAACCATTATCAAAAAAATATTAATTCAGAAAATCATTTAATTATTAAAGAAAGAATGATATCAATTACTGATATATGTAGGATAATTAAATTTTCACAGAAACATTCAATTGATCTTATCCATGCACATGGTAAAGGTGCAGTTATTATTGCTAGGTTAGTTAAGTTATTTATAAGAAAGCCATTAATTTATACTCCACATGGCATCCACATAAAATTTCTAAATAAATTTATAAGGAGTTTTTATCTTTTTTATGAAAAAATATTCGGGATATTGGATGATTATAAAATATTTGTATCAAAAAGTGAATTTAATTATGCATTAAGCTTAAACATATTTGCTAATAAAGATTTTGTTATTATAAATAATTCAGTTAAAGATAAGCCCATAAAAACAACTATTCAGAATCAACTTCTAATTAATAAAAAAATAGGAATAACAAATAATCATAAAAATATTATCTCAATTTCTAGATTAGTGGATCAAAAAAATATATTTGAAATTTTTGATATTGCAAAAGTTTTAAATATGTATAACTTTTTAATATTGGGTGATGGATATTTACATAAAGAATTAAAAAGTCTTTTATTAAAAGAAAATATAAAAAATGTTTTTCTTTTAGGAAATATCAAAGATATTTATAAATATCTTTATTCATCAGAAATATTTCTATCAACATCTTTTTATGAAGGACATCCTATTAGTATTTTAGAGGCAATGTCTATAGGCTTGCCAATAGTAGCAAGTAATGTAATTGGAAATTGTGATACTTTCAGAAATGGATATTCTGGTTTTTACTATGAATTAGGTGATATAAAATCAGCTTGCGATTATATAAGTTTAATCTTAAATGATAAAGATATTTACTCATTATTTTCTAAAGAGTCGCAGTTAATTCAAAGAAAATTATTTTCTTTGAAAAGAATGAAAAAAAAATATATAAATCTTTATGAAAATTTCTATTGAAATATAATAGAAAATATTTTTTAATATATTTTATAAAGTTTTATATTTAAAATTCTTTTATTTCATTTTTATTATTTTTTATATTAGTCATAATTCTAAAACTTTCTGATTTTTCAACCAATTCATCATATTTTCCAAAACCTTTAATTCTTCCATTTTCAAACTCATAAATACAATCACATTTTTTCACAGTAGATAATCTGTGTGCAATTAAAATAAGAGTAAATTTATTTTTTCTATTCAAAATAGCTAATTCATTTATAACTTCAGCTTCTGTTGTATTATCTAAAGCACTTGTTGCTTCATCTAAAATAACAAATTTAGCATCTCTGTAAAAAGCTCTAGCTAAAACTATTCTTTGTCTTTGGCCTCCAGACATTCTTATTCCATTTTCACCGACCATACTAAAAACACCTCTTGGCATTGATTTAACAAGTTCTTCAATTTGTGCCAATTTTATAGACTTCCAAACTCTATCAATATCAATTTGATTTTCATTCTGTGCGAATGCAATATTAGAGAGTATCGTATCGTTTAAAAGATTTATAGTTTGAGGAACATAAGCACATGATTGTTGCCAGTTGTGTGCCCTTTTACCTTTTATATTTTCTTTGTCTAATAAATAATATCCTGAATTTGGTTTTAATAAATTTAATAATATATTAGCAGCTGTAGTTTTTCCACTTCCTGTCTTGCCCACAAATGCTATCTTAGAACCAATATTGATATCTAAACTTATATTGTCCAATGCAGGTATATCAGTAAAAGGATATGAATAACTGATATTTTTTAAAGAAATAACTTCTTTGGGATAAATTGATATATTAGTAGTTTTTTTAGTATTAAAAATCCCTTTTCTCAAATTTGGAAGTTCAAGAAGTTTTAAGGCTTCTTCTACATCAGGAATACTGGCTCTTAAATCTGTAATTCCTCTAAATAAGTCTTGCATTGGAGGTGTTAACTTCAATGAAGCAACAGCAATTGTTGCGAGAAAGGGTATTATTTCTAAAAAGGAATTAGGGTTCTTTTCTGATATTAAAGGAAATAATCCAATGCAAAAAATTAATGTTATTCCAAATGGCTCAACTAGAGCTCTTGGAAATTCTGGATATGTTTCTGCTTTCCAAAGAAATGGAAAGGCAACCGTACCCGCTTGTTCAAATTTCTCAGAAAAATATTTCTCAGAGGAACTAAGGTGCACATCAGTTATATTTCTAACTGATTCTGATAAAACTTTGTTGATTTTAGATTCTAATACTATTCTTTGCTTTATTGCTTTTCTGATAAAAGGAGTTACTAAAAAAGATATGATTGTGTAACCTATCATTAATGAAATAATTAGATAAAAAGCCGTAACTTTTGCGAAGCCTAAGATGGCTATAAAAATAAAAGAAACAATAAAAATACCACTGACAATTTGTAATATTGGTCTAATCATCTTTTCAGAGACTCTAGTTATATTTAGTAATATTTTTGAAGATAAGTTGTTGCTTTTTTCACTTAAAAAAAACTCATACTCTTGTGATAAAATCTTTTTTTGAGCAATTTGCGACAATTCTAAAAAAATTGAAGCTCTTATACTTTCTTGCCTTGCCCTAAGTAATATTCTTAAAAATGAAGCTAGCCAATTAAATGATATATAAATAATTATCAAAATAATTATTTTTGCGCTTGAACTATCAGGAATTATTTCCTGGAAAGGTATTGAAGGTCTGTTTGGTTTACCTACAACTATTGTGAATAATCTTGAAATGATACCTACAACTACTACATCAGCTAATCCTGTTAACACTGCTATTGGTAAAATTGTAAATATAGACTTTCTTCTTCTCTCGGATAAACAATTTAGTAGTCTATAAAAGAGAATAAATGTTCTGCTTTTTCTTATCATAGATTTATTAAAGCATAATATTGTTATATAAATATAAAAATCAACCTTGGATACTTAATATATAAATAATTTATAAAGATAAAATATATGTCGAATTTAATATCCTCCACTATCAAAGGGGAATAATATTACTCCAATAGTTCTAATTAATATATTAAAATCCATAGAAAAATTTTTATTTCTTACATATATTAAATCAAGCAATATTCTTCTTTTATAACTTAGTTTATTTCTTCCGCTAACCTGCCATAAACCCGTAATCCCAGGACGAATTGAAAAAACTTCTTTTAACGCTTTCCCATATCTTTTTTTTTCTTCTTCTACTATTGGTCTTGGACCAATTAAACTCATTTCATTTCTTATTATATTTATAAATTGTGGTAATTCATCAAGACTTGTTTTTCTTAAAAATTTCCCAACTTTTGTAATCCTAGGGTCATTTTTTATCTTTTGAGTTTTTTCGAATTCTAATCTTATTTCTTCACTATTAGATAAAAGATTATTTAACATATCATCTGCTTCTAGATTCATTGTACGGAACTTGTAACAGTTAAATAATTTAAGATTTTTACCTATCCTTTTTTGTCTATAGAAAATAGGGCCTCTTGAATTAAGCTTTATTAATAAACTTATAAATACTGTTAATGGAATAGTTGCAAAAATTAGGGTTACAGAAAAGATTAATTCAAATAATCTTTTAATGAAACTATATTTTATATATTTTCTAAAAAACATTAATTTAAAAACATATTAAAGCATATTTTTTATTACATCATAATATAAATTATTTGATAGTTTTGTTCTTAAATTCTTCAAGTGATTTTGAAAGGAAATTATTAAACTTTAAGTAAAATTTTTCAGTACTGAAATTTTGAGACCACTGATGTAAAGTTTTAGGGCAAAAATCTCTCCACGCTTTTCTTTGCTCAAACCAATTGATAGTATCATAAATACAATCTGCATTTTGATAGTTAAATAAAATACCGGTTTTAAACTCGTGATCGCTAGTCAGACAATTAACAGTGTCTATTAATCCGCCTCTATTTAACCCTATAACAGGTGCACCCGCTGCCATTGCCTCAACAGGAGTTATACCGAAATCTTCAACGCCTGCATATATAAAACCTCTACAATTTTGCATTAACTCTTTTATTTTTTGGTCATCTTGGTAACCCATGATTTTTATATTAGAGGTTGCTATTTCCTTGATCTTTGATTTTTCAGGACCTTCTCCAACTATAACTAGGGGATAATCGAGTTTATTAAATGCTTTAACTATTAGATCTACCCTTTTGTTTGGAACTAATCTGCAAACACTTAAATAAAAGTTATCTCTCTCTTGTTTTGGATCATATTTGCTTACTTCGACGGGACCAAAAATTACTTCAGAATCTCGGCCCCAATACTTTTTAATTCTTTTTGCTGTAAAATTTGAATTAGTACATATTTTGTCAATTCTTTGGCTGCTAGATTGATCCCATAATCTTAAATTATGCATTATTAATTTAATGAAGAAACTTAAACCTAATCGGTTAAGTTTAGAATTTTTTAAATAAGTATGCATTTGGTCCCATGCATATCTTACTGGCGTATGAATATAGCTTAAATGTAGTTGATCAGGTGAAGTTAGCACCCCTTTTGCCGCAAAATGACTTGAACTAATAATTAAATCATATTCTGATAGATCTAGATTTTCTATTGCTAAAGGGAATAAAGGGAAATATTTATGAAAATGATTTTTACTAAATGGTAATTTATTAATGAAACTAGTATTTATTTTTTTATCAGTCAACCAACTTCTCTCTGATTTACTTATATCTTCTACAAGTCCATATAATTCTGGCTGAGTAAAATTATTTATTAAGACACTGTTTATTATTTCAAGAGCTTTCTCTGCGCCCCCTCGATATTTAGAAGAGTACCAATCGTGAATCAATGCAATTTTTTTATCAGATAAGTTTTTCTGAAATTTATATTTCAATTAGTTTTAAATATATATAATTCATTATAAATAAATTCATTAAATAATAAAACTTATTTTGATAATTTCTGACTAATAAGATTATTAAAATAATTTAAAGATAAATAAATTTAAAATTTTGTTAGCAGTATTTATAATTTGATCATTCTTAGTATTCTTATTTATTGATTTTGCTTTATCTAAAGATATTCTTGCATTTTTTAAATCAAATAAATATGTTTCTACTATTGATTTGGCTAAATATAAATTAGGGTTAGCATTATCTATTATAGATATTTCTTCTATGGTATCGATTGCCTCTTTTGCATCTTTTTGAAGTATTTGACTTATTAAAAGTGCATAATAATCATCTATTCTGTATGGATAAATCGATGAACTTTTTTTGAAAATTATTTCTGCATCTTTCAGATACTTTTGATTAGGGTCGCTTTGATTAAGCGATCCTGCAACTTCAAATAATCTGTCAAATTCTCCAGATTTTAAATATCTCCCCATTAACTTTACTTTCTCAATTTTATTAATTTTGAGAATATTTTGATCATTATTATTTATTCGATAATTTGTATACTCTAAGTTTTTTTTAATAATATTTGTTTTATCAAAAATAAAAGTATTTACATCTAGAGGATTTTCATTTGGTTCGAATGTAGTTGCAGAATCTAATGTATTTTTCAATAAAATGCATCTATTTTGATCTTTAATATTTTTAATCGGGGGTAATGCAAAATAAAGCGAATTATCTTTATCACTATTTTCAATGTTGATAATGATGTTTTTATTATTCAGATCATTAATCTTCCCATTTATAATTAATTGGAATCCTTTTGGCAAATTTAAAAGTTTAATTTCTGTATTGTCAGATTCACAGTCTTGAAATTCTAATTGATTACTTAAATTTTTTCTTTTTAACAATAATAGTTTTGAATTATCCACAAGTTCCCATTCTTTTAAAATTTTAAATGAGCTTGATTCTAAAAGTAAATTACTAACTTTATATTTAGCTTCATTAGTCATAACTCCTTGATCGCCAGTTTTAATAATAAACCAATCATATCTTTTTAGTTCTCCTTTAAAAGTCCTTTCATTACTCATTAGTTGACTTACTCTTATCCCTCTATTATCTCTTATTGCTTCTGCATCTAAATTAAATGCATTAAATTCTTTTGTATCAGGAACAAAACCAATAATATTTTCCGTAAAAGGAGATTCCTCATTAACTTTTTTAATAATTTGTTTGTGTATTTTATTGGCTTGTAATTCAACTAATTCTATCCCATTGAATTTAAGGTTATATATTTTTAATTGATGATTTAAGAGTAATATTATAATTATCAGAATTAAAAGTTTTTTTGAAATCTTTGAAATGTAAAATTTATTTTTCAAAGAAACTATTATTTTCCCAATCAAAATATAGATTATTGGTATAATGGGCAATATAAATCTTGGGTCTTTAGAAGACATTAATATATTTATTAAAAATATGTTTAAAGGAAGTGATATCCACCAAATAAAGTTTTTAGGAATTAAGTTTTTTAGATTAGAAATATTTGAAAAATTTATATTTGTTTTATAAATATTTATCAAAAATAAAAATATCAAAATAGATATTAAAACAGGATTTATTATTTTAATGATTTCTAATGGATAATATATCCATCCTTCTATTGTGTTAGCCTCCAAACCATCCTGATATTTTATTCCCCAAGAAAATGAATTGATTGTAGATGTTATTATAGTAAGCCAATTTCTTGAAACCCA
>MDTG01266008.1_pt1 | contig 36450 bp, 27 predicted proteins | sample 811421 | NCBI WGS metagenome assembly MDTG01 (sample SAMN05326645, study PRJNA326480) | marine metagenome | isolation source: seawater | place: Pacific Ocean: South East | collected 2011
AACTCTTCTCGGAGGTAGATCTGCGGAAGAAATAATTTTTGGAAAAATCACTACAGGTGCTTCAAATGATCTACAAAGGGCGACAGATTTAGCAGAACAAATGGTAGGTACCTATGGTATGAGCGATATTCTTGGGCCCTTGGCATACGATAAACAAGGAGGTGGGCAGTTCCTTGGTGGCAATAACAACCCTAGACGAGAGTTGAGTGATGCAACTGCTCAAGCTATTGATAAAGAAGTTAGAAGTCTGGTAGATGATGCCCACGAAAATGCATTAAATATTCTTAAAAATAATCTTTCTTTGTTAGAAGATATCTCTCAAAAGATTCTTGAGAAAGAAGTAATAGAAGGAGATGAACTTAAAGAAATGTTATCTAGTAGTGTCTTGCCTGAAAAAGTTTTAAATTAAAAAACTTGACTTTTATATCCTTTATCCACGATAAAGGATATTTGAGACTCCTACTTAATGGCCTTAGTCTCCCCTGGATTAGCATCGGAACTTTCATCATTTAAGAACTCTGATTTTCTCTCTTCTTCTGACCTAACTTCAGATCAGATTTTATCGCTGTTTGAATTATCAAAACAATTAAAATCTGAAAATAGAAGAATAGATCTTGGAAATAGAGTTTTAGGATTAATTTTCACAAAAGCTTCTACAAGAACTAGAGTCAGTTTTCAAGTCGCAATGGCCAGACTTGGTGGACAAACTGTGGATTTGAATCCACAAGTAACTCAACTTGGAAGAGGAGAGCCAATAAAAGATACAGCTAGAGTTTTGAGTCGCTATTGTGATGTTCTTGCAATAAGAACCTACTCGCAACAAGAACTAAAAGAGTACGCAAAATGGTCAACTATTCCTGTTATTAATGCCTTGACAGATTTAGAACACCCATGCCAAGCCTTAGCAGATTATTTAACAATACAAGAAAAATTTGGTCAACTTCAGGGACTTGATTTGGCTTACATAGGTGATGGAAACAATGTGGCAAATTCATTAATGATATGTGGTTCATTATTAGGAGTAAATGTAAGGATTTGTTCTCCAAAAGGTTTTGAACCAGAACAAATGATCATTCAAAAGGCAAATTCATTATCTAAATTTGGTTCAAAAATAACTGTATATAATGATCCTATAGAGGCAGTGTCAGGCGCTCAAGCGATTTATACCGATGTTTGGGCCTCTATGGGACAAGAAGAAGAACAATTAGAAAGAAAAAAGATATTCGAAAAGTATTCAGTTAGCGAAAAATTAATAGAACGTGCTAATAAAAAAGTTATTCTTTTACATTGTCTTCCTGCTCATAGAGGAGAGGAAATTACAGAAGAGGCATTCGAGAGTGAATTTAGCTGTATTTTCGATCAGGCAGAAAATCGACTACATGTTCAACAAGCTTTGCTTGCTGTCCAGCTAGGTGGACTTTAGGGTTGCAAAAAAGTCAAATCGTAGGTACATATGTATTGCAGGACAAATGTACCTATCGTGAAGTCAACGTCTGATGAATCCTTGACAACCGCTCAGCAAGAGCTTTATGACTGGCTTGTTGATTTTATTAGTGCTAATAATCATAGCCCTTCAATAAGACAGATGATGCATGCCATGGGCCTTAGGTCTCCAGCGCCAATACAAAGTCGTTTAAAACATTTGCAAGAAAAAGGTTGGATCAAGTGGAAAGAAGGCCAGGCAAGAACCTTGCAATTAATCGGAGAAGCTCTTTCTGGAGTTCCTGTTTTGGGATCAATCGCGGCAGGAGGCTTGGTTGAAACTTTTGATGATGTTCAAGAGACTCTTGATTTTAATTCAGTACTTCAATTGAAAGGACTTTTCGCTTTGACGGTTAATGGTGATTCAATGATTGATTCTTTCATCGCTGATGGTGACATGGTTTTAATGGAGCCAGTAAATGATCCATCACGCCTTCGCAATGGGACAGTTGTCAGTGCAATGGTTCCTGGGCTTGGAACAACTTTGAAACATTTCTTTCGTGAAGGGTCTTTAGTAAGGCTGGAAGCCGCTAATTCTTCTTATGAACCTATAGAAATTGATTCAGAACAAGTTTTTATACAAGGTAAATTAGCAGCTGTTTGGAGGAAGACGTAAGTATATTTTCTCGTCAGGCATGAATAAAAAAGGCTAAAATCTTATTCCTTCTTTGATTGATAATAAAATAGTTTTATTGTATATATATTCATTGAAATTGATTTATTTCAAGAGATAAAAATTTAATGAGAAATTAAATACATAACTTCTCATTATGAAATATTTGATAAACAAAAATTAATTTAATTTTTTTGAGATAATAGTGAAAACTTTTAATAAGGTTTGACTTAAAGTTTTCAATAGAATGTTCATATATCTCTTCCCCTAAAGGTAATGTCTTTTTGCTTTCATAGCTCTGTTTCCTTTTCCTTGAGAATTATCAAATAGACACTTCAATGATCAATCAAGAAAAAAGTTTTCCACATTTTCACAAAATCCATGCATTGGAAGATTTATCAACTGAGGAGATGGCAATTTTATAATTGGATTATTAACAAATCCATACTTTTTCTGAAAAGCATGTCATCGACTACTTCTAAAGGATCTTTCTATCCCTTTAGATAGTTAATGGGATGAGTATCAAGTCTTTGATGAGGCTTTTAAAATGCTGAGGAAAATAAAAAATGTGGAAAAGTATCAAATGTGCCATCGCATGCTTTCAAATATTATTGCTGTATCGTTTATGTGTCTATTCGTTGATCTTTTGTATTCCTAGCTGGCTTGATTATTTGAAAATATCATTTTGATTTCTGTTTTGCAGAATCATATTTCTATTTATCTAAATTACTTTGGTTTAAGATAGAAATCCTTTAATCATAATAAAGTGAAAAGATGTTTTTAAATTAATGGGCTTATAAGCCAGTTCTTTTATTAATATTGAATGTGTTATTTTTTCTTAGTGATATGGAAAGTTCATGAAATAGAATTAATAACAATTGGTTTTGAAAAATGAATAAAATATTGGTAACAGGCGCAGCTGGTTTTATAGGCTCTGCTTTGGTAATTCGTTTATTAGAAAAAGGAGAAAGTGTTATTGGGATTGATAATTTGAATTCTTACTATGATCCAAATCTTAAAAATGCGCGATTGAAAGAAATTAAAGCTTCTTCAATTAAGTCAAAAGGAGACTGGGTTTTCTATAAATCATCATTGGAGGACAATGATGAGCTTAAAGCTATATTTTCCAAACATACTCCTGATATTGTGGTTAATCTCGCTGCCCAAGCCGGAGTTAGATATTCAATTGATAATCCATCAACCTATATTCAAAGCAATTTAGTTGGGTTTTCAAATTTGATAGAGCAATGTCGCCATTATTTAGTTCAAAATTTAATTTTTGCCTCTAGCAGTTCAGTTTACGGTGGCAATAAAAACTTACCTTTTCGTGAATCTCAATCAGTTGATCATCCAGTGAGCTTATACGCTGCGACGAAAAAAAGTAATGAATTAATGGCTCATTCTTATAGTCATCTTTATGAAATGCCTTGTACAGGACTAAGGTTTTTCACTGTATATGGACCATGGGGTAGACCTGATATGGCACCAATGATATTTGCTAAATCTATTCTTGATAAGAAACCAATTCAAGTATTTAATTATGGCAAGATGAAAAGAGACTTCACTTTTATTGATGATGTTGTGGAAGGAGTGTATAGATGTTGTTATAAACCTGCGAATACTAATAAGAAATTTAATGCGATGAATCCAGATAAAGCAACTTCTTTTGCTCCTTACAGAGTTTTTAATATTGGAAATAGTCAATCAATTGAATTACTAAAATTTATTGAAATACTTGAAGACGCTTTGGGCTCGAAAGCAATAAAGGATTTAAAGCCAATTCAGCCTGGAGATGTAGAAGCTACAGCTGCTAATACTGACTTGCTAGAAGAGTGGATAGATTTTAGACCATCTATATCAATTGAAATTGGGATTGAGAAGTTTGCTAAATGGTATATTGATTATTATAAATAGAAAAATTAATTGTCTTATTAAATAAAAGTCTTTAAAATTAATTCTTTATCATGAAAATTTCTATACCTTCATATTCAAAAAGTAAAGCGATTTTTTATAGTATTAATATAATTTTATTTAAAATAAATAATAATCAATGAGGGTCTTAGTTACTGGAGGGGCAGGTTTTATAGGTAGTCATACTTGTGTTGTTCTTCTTGAAAAAGGTTACGAAATTATTGTACTAGAATCATTTGCTAATAGTCATGAGAAAACAATTAAGAGTTTATTGGAAATAGTAAAATTAAAAAAAACAATAAATGGTAAACATATTGAGATATTAAGAGCAGATATTAGAGATGAGGAAATATTAGATAAATTGTTTTCTGACTCTCATAAACTTGCTAGGCCCATACAAGCTGTTTTTCATTTTGCAGGCTTGAAATCTGTAAGGGAATCATTCAATAATCCTATACTTTATTGGGACGTTAATGTAAATGGTGCGATTAAGTTGCTTCGTGTAATGGATAAATATAATTGTAGAACGATTATATTTAGTAGTAGTGCAACTATTTATGGTTTAAGCGATAAACCTCTTTTAGAAACATCAGAGATAAAACCTATAAACCCCTATGGGAAGACAAAAGCGGCTGTTGAGCAATTATTGAATGATATTTATTGTCGCAACTCAGATAGTTGGAGAATAGCAAATCTTAGATATTTTAATCCTTTGGGGGCTCATCCTTCCGGGATGATTGGTGAGTCTCCCATGGGTATCCCTAATAATATTTTTCCTTACATAACACAAGTCGCTGTTGGCAAACTTGAGAAGTTAACTATTTTCGGTCGTGACTGGCCAACTATAGACGGAACAGGAGTAAGAGACTACATACACATTATGGATCTTGCTGAAGGCCATCTTGCAGCTTTAGAATATTTACTTGAAGGCAATTCTAAAATTGTGAATATCAATCTTGGGACTGGTTTAGGTACAAGTGTTTTGGAATTAATTAATACCTTTGAATTGGTAAATAATATTAATATTCCTTATGAGATATCCTCTAGAAGAAAGGGAGATGTCGCTACTTTAATTGCTGATAATAATTTGGCACTTTCATGTTTGAAATGGACTCCGAAAAGATCTTTAAAAAAAATGTGCTCTGATGGATGGAAATGGGAACTATTTAATAATACTAATAAATGAAAAATTTATTTACATTTTAATTATCCTATATTGGATTTTATTGGATATATATTTGCCTTCAAATTTAAATCAATATTATATTTTACTTAGATTAAATATTGATCTAAGTCGTTCCAATCTTTTTTTATAACCAAAACATTTGTATGCTCTAGTATAAGCTTCAATTCTCATTTGCTTTCTTTCCTTAATTGTTAATTTATGATAATCAGATAAGGCATTTGCTATTGAGTTTGAATCAATTGAGTTAATTATAAATCCTGTATCTCCTACAACCTCTGGGGATGCTCCATACCGGGACACAACAACAGGGCAACCAAACGACATAGCTTCTAATGATGCATTTCCAAAGCCTTCCATATAGGAAGGGCTTACCATTAGATCCGATGACATATAAAGAGAATCTTTCTCCTCTTGAGAGATATCTAGAGAGATACTTACATGATCCGAAATTGATAATTCTTTAATTACTTGCTTCAGCATCTCAACTCCATCCGCTGTTCTACCCGCGATGACCAATTGGATATTGATATCTCTCTGAAAAATGCATTCAGCGACAGCTTCTAGGGTTGTTATAAGTGATTTCCTGTATATTGTTGATTTCGTTAACCAACCTATAAATAATAATTTTACATAGGATTTATTAATAGATAAACTCTCATCATTTAAGACCGGAGGGTTGTCACTTATACTTTTTGTTAAGCTTGATTGAGCGAGAATAGGATTATTGACTTTTAAAGCAGAGCTAATAGATAATAGTTGATCATTTGATATGAATAAATTATAAGTAGATAATCTAAGAGAAAGAGATGTGAATATCCGATATATAAATGATCTACTATAAAAAGTCCTGCCTTTAGAATAATCATACATATGAATTGCACCTGTGCTATATATTTTCTTTCGTAATAACCAAGCTGGGAGAATAACAGGGAAGCTTCTATGCCACCACCAGCAATAAAGTTCTGAATTCTTAAATTTAAAAAGTAGATAAATGGCTTTAAATGTATTATTAGTGAAAATAACATTACTATAGCAATCGTTTAAAATATTATTATCAACGACATAATATTCCCAATTTCTAAAATAGAATTTATCTACTTGGGAGAAAAATATTATAGTTCTATTCTTCATATCTAGTTTTTAGATGAACAAATTCTAACATAAGCTAATTATAGATTTTATTAATCGCGCTAAAAATACTTGTTATCGAATTCTTATGAAATAAATCTCATTGGTTTAAAGTTATTTATGTATCTTAAGCTGTTTAGATAATAGATAGAAAACAAATCAAATTTAGAGATATATATGCTATGGTTTTTGATTGATCCATTGTTTTAAGGATTGTTCACTAACGGTGAAATATCATCAAGGAATGATTCTATGGATCTAATTTTTTGTGAATTATAACTCCAAAAACAAGGTATATTAATTATTTGCAAAGATATTTTAGAGCAATTGTTGAGATTTTGTTTTTTGCATAATGTTAGATTTTCTATTGGTGGGGCTTCTTTGAACCATCTACTTATTTCTATTTTGTGTGAATGTGCTATCTCCTTGATTCGATTAATGCTAGAAATAGGTGCCCTGAAAGAAATCCTTGGTGAAACAATAAACTCATTTTCTTTCTCTATAATACACGGTTCTATTCCTAATGATATCAATTTTTTTTGTATTTTTAAGTAATTATGATTTGATTTCTCCCCCAACTTATCGAAATATTTTTTATATTCATTATAGATTAATTCTGAAACAAATCCCATTTTAATATGTTTAGTAGTTGTATATTTATCTTCTGTCTTTGAGATTTTAAAAAGCCTGGTACCATAAAATAAATACCACAAAATAAATCCATTATTAAAAGAATACCTTTGCAGAAAAATAGTTAACCATAATTGAAATAGATTTTTAAAATCTTTTACTAAATTAACTCGTTTTAGATTGCTATAATAATGTCTAAACTTATCATTTAAAATTTTATCGTTAATCTTAACTATCCCTCCCCAGCCTAATGTGAAACTTTTAGAAGCTTCTAATGATGAAACGCTATATTTAGAGTTTATGCCGATATCATTGCCGTTATATTTACTTCCAAAAGATAGACAATTGTCGTCTATTATAACTAATTTTTTATGAGTTAATGAATTTAAATCATCTTTAGAAATTGATTTTCTTCCAAATGTGTTTTGAACAATTAGGGCTCCGGTATTCATATTTATTGCTTCTTTAATTGAGTTAATATCCATAGTCAAGTCATCAAGAATATCAACATATACTGGTGTTGCCCCTGCTGATATTACAGCATTAGTTAAAGCACTACATGTAAAAGAAGAAATAATAACTTCTTTGCCTTTGCCAATATTTCTAGACTTTAGGATAGCAGTTATTGCTGATCTTGCAGACCTAAATAAGAACTCATTTCTTGTTTTATTTAAAGTTTCATTTGAGCTCCTAAATAAAACTTTATAGATAATTTTATTTATTAACCTAAGTGAAATACCTTGCCAAAGTAGTGCAACCCCTGGAGTGAACTTGGATGGTGTCGCGATTCCTCTAGATAATTTAAAGTTCATCATATTTCTTCTTTATATAATTAATAAAAAATCAATGATAAGCAAAGAATTTTCTAATTTTACTTGAGATGTATTCTACTTCATTATTAGTTAGATTAGGATGGCTAGGTAGGCATAAACCTCTTTGAGAAATAGCATTAGAGATATCATAGATTTCATTATCTTTGTATGGTGGCAAACTATTTATAGGGTGAAAAATTCTTCGTGTTTCTATCCCCTCATTAGATAGATAATCTTTCATTTTATCTTTTATATTTTCATTATTCATTATGATAACTACCATCCAAAATGAGTGGGATGTTTCCTCTGATTCTAATTGGAATGAAATAGGTAATCCGGTAAGATTATTCTTATAGGATTGATAAATTTTACGTTTTTTATTTAGGATGATTTCTGCTAGTTCTAATTGTGATAATCCAATTGCAGCCTGTATATTAGTCATTCTATAATTATATCCAATCATTTCGTGCCAATATTCAATACTTGGTGAAACAGCTTGATTCTTGAGATAAGCTGCTTTATCAATTAGATTTTTATTTTGTGAGTAAACCATTCCTCCTTCTCCAGTTGTAATAGTTTTATTACCAAAAAAACTAAACGTAGCTATGTCTGAAAAAGTTCCTGCATATTGAGATTTATATTTTGACCCAAAGGCTTCTGCAGCATCTTCTATTAAATATAAATTATGTAAATTTGAAATTTCTTTGAGATTATCTGTATTGCATAATGCGCCATATAAGTGAACGGCTAATATTGCTTTAGTATTTTTTGTGATTTTAGCTTCAATTTTAGAGGTATCAATATTCCATGTGTCTTTATCAACTTCTACTAGAACAGGCTTTGCTCCGATATATTTAATACAATTTACGCTTGCAATGTATGTCAATGCTGGAACTAATACTTCATCCCCCTCTTTTATTCCTAGGGCTAACAAAGCCAAATGAAGAGCACATGTCCCATTGCTTACGCTAGTGCTAAAACCTCCTCCAAGAAAAGTAGAGAAGGCTTCCTCGAATTTTTTTACAAACTTTCCTTTTGATGAGATCCACCCAGATTCAAGACATTCGTTAACATACTTATTTGCATTACCTTCAAGGTAAGGTTGGTATATAGGAATATTCATTTGGATTTTTAGTTACAAATAAAAGTAATTTTCACTAAGTAATTACCAACTTAAATTTTAATTGTTTGATATTAGTAGAAAAGAATGTTAAATAAAAGAATTCATAACATGTTATAAGTAAATGCATAAAGAATTTATTTTTGCTTGATTGGAGAAAAAATAAAAATTATATTATTACTATAAAGATAATGTATGCAGTAATAATATGATTTTTAATATGGTTATTCTATTGAACTGAAAACCTCATATCCATTTTCTTTTAGATACACTTCTTTTCTAGCATCTATCAAATCCACTGAAATCATTTCTTCAACTAACATCTCTAATGTAGTAGAGCTTTGCCATCCGAGATCCTTATGAGCTTTGGCTGGATCTCCAAGTAATGTATCCACTTCCGTGGGGCGAAAATATCTTGAATCAATTTTAATGACAATATTTCCATTATCTTTTCTTCTTCCTATCTCTTCTGTACCAGATCCTTCCCATATAATTCCTTTCCAGCCAAGTTTTTTTGCACTTAATTCAATGAAATTTCTGACAGTTTCTTGTCTGCCAGTTGCTATTACATAATCTTTTGGTTCTTCTTGTTGAAGCATCATCCATTGCATCTTTACATAATCTCTTGCATGTCCCCAATCTCTTTTTGCATCTAAGTTGCCAATGAAGAGATATTTATCTAACCCAGCCTCAATGCGTGATAAACCTCTTGTGATTTTTCTCGTAACGAATGTTTCGCCCCTTCTTGGACTTTCATGATTAAACAAAATGCCGTTGCATGCATACATGCCATAAGCTTCCCTGTAGTTAACTGTTATCCAATATGCATATAATTTTGCTACTCCATAGGGGCTTCTTGGATAAAAAGGTGTGGTTTCAGTTTGTGGCGTCTCTTGAACTAATCCATATAATTCACTTGTACTAGCCTGGTAAATTCTTGTTTTATTGGTAAGCCCCAATATTCTTACTGCTTCTAAAATCCTTAATGTTCCAATTCCATCACAATTAGCCGTATATTCAGGAGATTCAAAACTCACAGCCACATGACTTTGAGCTCCTAGGTTATAGATTTCATCTGGCTGAACTTTCGCGATAATCGTTATTAAATTTGCCCCGTCTGTTAGGTCTCCATAGTGAAGTATCAATGATTGATTCTCTGCATAATCCTCATATAAATGATCAATTCTTGCGGTATTAAAGCTGCTAGCTCTTCTTTTTAATCCATGAACCTCATACCCTTTATTTAAAAGAAGTTCGGAAAGGTAGCTACCGTCTTGACCGGTAATGCCTGTAATAAGAGCAGTTTTATGGCCTTTAGGGCCTGAAGTGGTTAATTCCAATTTTTACGACACTTTTAGTTATAAGGCTAATCAACCTTTTGTGTGCACTAGTCAGTATTATGAATGCTAAAACAATTTGGGGCCATAGCTCAGTTGGTAGAGCACCTGCATGGCATGCAGGGGGTCAGCGGTTCGAATCCGCTTGGCTCCATTGACTTTAGCAATTACAGTAAAAGATAAAAGCAAAACAAGCCATTGCATTACCTTCAAAAGAGTTTGATACTCATATGACTATATAGTTAGACAAAATATAATCGATTGAAAATTGATGTTTTAGTATTTACTATTTGTTAAAAAGATTTTAACTTTAAAAATAGAATTTATTTGGGAAACTAAAAGAAGATTAATTAAGCACTTTTAATCATAATTAATTGGTATTTAATTAGATAGAATGGTGAAAGAAGGTTTTCAAAAATCAAGATATCAACTAATTAGACTTTTATAGCTAAGCCATAACCAGCAAAAGCTTATATGAAAAATTCTTGACTATGTTATTATTTGATTTGTCTCTAATGAAGTTCTTGGAAATTAATTTAATTCTGTTTTTAGACTAACAATATTAATGAGATAAGTCGGTTTGTAAAATGTCAAAACTTATTACATTCAAAAACTAGTTGTTTTAGTCTATACTTATTTTATTAATTCTTGCAAATACGATAAAAAACTCTTTTGCCCTCTATTAAGTTATGGATTTGTATAAATTAGGAAGAAAAATCATACCTTCGTCTATTCGTTCAAGTGCTGCATTCTCAAAAATAAAGACAGTCTATTTCTTTAAACTTTTTTCTAGAAGAATTAATAGGCAACTTAAATTAACACCCTCTTTTCATCAATCTGATAAACCTTATAAAGGTATGAGGGTCTTAATCCCTTTATTAGAATCTTCCTATTTCCAAACTCATCATGTTTTAATATTGGCAAAAATCTTGGAATTGAGAGGTGCTGTAGTCAAAGTTCTTCTTTGTAGTGAATATTTAAGCGGATGCGAGCTTAAGTCTATAAGGAATGAAGATGATCATGATCCCTGTTGGAAATGTAGATTTAATATTGAACATTATCTACCTCTTTATGGGCTTAATTATATTAAAATTAATTCATTTTTGTCAGATAAAGATATATCTATAATTGGCGATAAAGTAGATAAATTTATCATTCAAGAATCCCATAATGACAAGACTGACAAAGATTTGAAAACAGCAATCGATGAATCTATTATTAGATATTATTATGGTTTACTTCCTGATGAATCAAAAGAGATAGAATCTGTTCGCAGAAAACATACTAAAACTGCAATAACTTGTGACTATATTGCCAAAAAGATTGACTCTAATTGGAATCCTGACATAATTTTTTCCAATATGTTTGTTTATACAACTTGGGCTCCATTTTATAATTACTTTAAAAATAATGGCAATCGATTTAGATCAATTACCATGACTCCATTTAACTATAAAGCAATCGTTTTTAATTCGATGGATTTATATCCTGCTATAGAAAGATATAAATCATATTTTGCAGGAAATGATAACAAACCCCTTGATGAAAATCAGAATATGGTCCTTGATTTATTTTTAAATAAGCGTTTCACAGGTAAAGATGATCATTTTAGTAATGAAGGATATTTTAAAAAAAATAATAGTATTGATTTTCAAGAAAAATCTAATTTAGATTTAACAAAAAGGAATATTTTTCTGTTCTCAAATATTTATTGGGATATCGGTATTGGCGAAATGAACTACTTATATCCTGATGTGATCACTTGGGTCTTGCGTACAGTCGAAATTCTTGCTAACCAACCTGATATAAATCTATTTGTAAAAACACATCCAGGTGAATATTATGATCCAACTAAAACTAAAAAAGGGATTGCTCAAATAATAAGGGATAAATATAAGGGAAACATACCAGATAATGTTGAATTGATTGAGCCTAAAAGTCAGGTAAAACCTTACGACCTTTTTCCTATAATAGACTTAGGTGTTGTCTTCTCAGGTACATTAGCCCTGGAAATGATGCTGAATGATGTCCCTGTTGTCTCCACGGGGATTACTCCTCACCATCAACTCTCTCTAGCCTTTGAGCCAAAGAATGAGCAAGATTATATTTCTTGTTTATTAGGAGATCGTCCTATTTCTAAACCTTCGATTTCTGAAGTTAGAAAGTTTGCATATTTTTATTTTATAAGAAGTTGTATGCCATGGAATTTAACTGATGATGTCTATGCAAGTGTGTTTGATGGATTTAATTTTTCCTCACTAGATGATCTTGCTCCTAAAAAGAATTTATTGTTAGACCATTTATGTGAGTGTATTATGAATTTAGAAAATACTACCGTTGATTCATGGCCGGATTAAAAAAGATGTGAAATCATTTTAAATAGATATTCCTAATATCACGAATAATAAACTCAAACCATAAATAACTAATACTGTATTTGAGTGGCTTAATCCAATATTTAACAAACGATGATGAAAGTGCCTTCTGTCTGGAAAAAATGGTGATTTGTTATTACTCACCCTAGATAAAATTACATAAATCATATCTATAATAGGAATAAACATTATTATTAAAGCTGTATGTATATCTGAAATCTGATTTGTCTTTGAAATACTTAATAAGCTAGAAGAAGCCAACACAATTCCAAGCAAGTATGATCCACCATCACCCATAAGTATTTTAGCAGGATGTTTGTTAAGCCTAAGAAATCCACTACAAGAACCGATTAAGGCGGAGAGAGTAAGTATTGATGTATATTGATTATTTTGTATTGATAAAACAATAAAACCGAAAGAGGAAATAATGCATATTCCTGTAGCAAGACCATCCAATCCATCCATCCAATTTATTGCATTTGTAATACCTACAATCCAAATAATTGTGATTAATAGACTTATTATATTAGGAAGATTTATGCTATTAGATTCATAATTTAGAAAACCAAGACTTATTGTATTAATCTGAACTCCACCTATCCAAAGAAAAATAGCAACAAAAAACTGTGAGAATAATCTGAAAGTTGGCGATAATTTTCTTATATCGTCCCAAAGTCCTAATAAGAAATAAAGAAATGAGGAACCTAAGATAGTAAGTATTAATGTATCTTTATTTAAGTAATTAAAGGTAAAACTATCAAGAATTAAAGTTATAATTATTGAGCAGAAAAATCCAATTGCTATTGAAACACCACCAATTCTAACAATTGCTTTTTTATGTTGCTTTCTATTATCAGGTTTATCAATAAAGTTAAAGTCTATTCCTAATTTCCTGATAATAGGAAGGGTTATAGTACTAATTGAGAGAGATAATATTAAATTTAAGATTATTAAAAACATTTGAGAGTAAGATCAGGATTAATTAGTTTATTTCTCATTTATAGATAATTCAGATAGGCATGCTTGCAGAATCCTTTTGCTAGCTTTACCGTCTCCAAATGGATTTACAGATTTTGACATCTTATTATATTCACTTTGATTTGTTAAAAGCCTATGAGTTTCGTTGAAAATATCTTCTTTATTTGTTCCAACTAATATTGCTGTCCCTGCATCGATAGCTTCTTCTCTTTCTGTCGTATTTCTTAGGACTAGAACAGGTTTACCAAGTGAAGGTGCTTCCTCCTGAATCCCTCCTGAATCTGTGAGTAAAAGGTAGCACTTTTTTATCACTGAAACTAATTCATCATATCTAAGGGGATCTATTAGTAAAACTCTTGGATGACTCTCAAGAGTTTTTATAAATGGTTCTCTAACAATTTTATTAGGGTGCATTGGAATTATGAAAGTAGTATCTATATGCGTTTCAAGAATTTTTTTGAAACCCTCAATTATATTTATTAATTTATTACCCCAATTCTCCCTTCTGTGGACAGTAGCAAGAATAACTTTTTGATCCCAATTAATACCCTTAAAAGGTAAAGGAACCTCTTTTTTGGCGACTGTTAATAGTGCATCAATTACAGTATTTCCAGTTAAAAAAATCTTTCCACAGACTTGAGATCTTTCTAAATTTTCTTTTGCTCTTTCCGTTGGAGCAAAGTGAAGTTTGGATATCTGTGAAATCAACCTTCTATTTGCTTCTTCTGGAAAAGGAGAAAGGATATCATCAGTTCGCAGACCTGCTTCAATATGTCCAACAGGAATCTTTTCGTAAAAAGACGCCAGTGCTGCAGCAAAGGCAGTTGCTGTATCACCTTGAACTATTACTAAATCAGGTCTATGTGTTTTGAAGTCCTTCTGAAGACAGGAAATTATTTCACATGTAAGTTCGTTTAATGATTGACCTTCTTTCATTACTGAAAGATTTTTATGTACCTTTAGATTGAAGAGATCTATAATTTCTTCTACAATTTCCTTATGTTGACCTGTAGTAATAAGTCTAGTTTTTATTAAATTACAGTTATTTAATTCAAGTAGAAAAGGAGCAAGTTTAATTGCTTCAGGCCTTGTTCCTACTATGACAGAGATTTTTGGCATCACTGCCATGAATGTTTCATAAAAAATGATATTAACCAATTGATCGACCTAAATAAGAGAATATTACATTTATCATTGATTTTATAATGATTCTAATCAGATTAATTGAACTTAGACTTACTTAGAATATTTAAATAAACTCATTTTAACTTTTCAGCACATGCTAGAATCAATAATCTTTTATCTAAAATAATTAAAATAGAAATAGATTTATTTATTATAAAATTAATAAATAATCAAAAGGTAGATAAATATTACTGGTAAAAGAAAAAATCAAAAAATGTTTTTACTATTATTACCCTTCTCAACTTGTATCTAATTAAATTTATCCACCCTGGTATTAAAGTATTAAAGTATTAAAGTGATGAATTAATTCGAAATGAAGTCAGGTCATAATGGAAAAACATACTGTAGTGTTATTTGAACATGATATTATATTAATTAAATTTCGATTCACTATTCTATTATAATCATTCACTGATATTATAAGATCGATCATTCATTAATTTGTATCTTATATTATAATTATTATGGATACTTAAGGCTGATATCTTTTTGATTTAAATTATGGCACTTAAAAAAGATATTATTTCAATTTTTAAAAGAGATATTATTGTATTTTTTTTAACTTTCTTGACGTCAATTTTTATAGCAAGAAGGCTTGGACCTGAATTATTAGGGATATGGACTATCTTAAGAATTGTATTCTCGTATTCTGAGGCTTTTGGGAGAAGCAAAGTTGATGTCGCGTCAGTATATTTTATAGGTAGAAAGAAGTTTTCAAGAGCTGATATCTTGTCAAATGTAAATTTTATTACCCTTATTAGCTCTTCTTTTATGATACTTTTAGCACTGATATTTTTTCAAAGTATTTATTCTTGGCTTTTTTCTCAAGCTGTTGGAAGTTACATATATCAATTCATTTTTTTAATATGTATTGTTCCCATTAATTTCTTTTATTCTAACTATCTATATTTTCATATTGCAGTATCTAATATAAAATACTACAACCAAATGATATTAATACAGTCTTTAGCTAATACTATTTTTTCATTCTTATTCTTATTCTTCTCTGATCTACAGCTTTGGGGGCTATTGATTGCTTCTTTGGTAAGCAATGCTTTGGCTTTTGGTTATGGTTGGTATCGAGTCCCAGGAATTGTTAAATCTCAGGGCGAGACTAATCTAAGGACTTCCATATCGATGCTGAAATATGGATTGCAATTTTATATAAGTTCTTTGCTTTCTGAATTTCAGCAATCCGGTTCAAGATTATTGTCTGTTGCATTTGTTTCACCTGCTTATGTAGGTTTTCTTTCTCAGGCGCATCGCCTTTCTCTTTTATTGGAGAAAATCGAAAATCCTATTAATACTGCATTATTTCCAAGAATTAGTAGTTCTTCTCATGAGAGTGCAACAGAAACAACTTGCAAGGTTTTTAGGATTTCATCTGTTCTTATTATATTTAGCACAATTATATTTTATTTCATTGTTAAACCACTAATTCTTTTTCTTTATGGTCCTGAATTTCTTCCTGTCGCATTAGCAGTTTATATAATTCTTCCTGGAACAGGATTTGGCTGCATGTCTGCCATCTTAAATTCTTTTTATGCTGGAACTGGTAAAGCAATTATCAATTCATATATTCAATTCTTGCCAATATGTCTACAACTTTTATTGGCATGGTATCTCCTCCCTAGATTTGGTTATATTGCCTCCCCATTAAGCTATAGTGTTGGTATGTTTTTCTATATTTCGATTTATATAATTTATTTTCTTAGAAATACGAAGATTAGTCCTGCTTTACTACTAGTTACTAAGAATGATATTAGATTTATATTTTATTCTTTAAAAACAATCTTTACTCATTGAGTTTTTATGAAATATTTGATAGAATTTTATATATTACTATAATTATCATTGCCTTAGTATTATAATTCTTACATTCAATTTTTACATGTATTTAATTAATTTAATCAAATTGTAATGAAATCATTGACTCCTTTTGCTATGAATGAATTATATTTCCTTGCTGAAGGCGTATTTATTTATCAATGAATATGCAAACTATTAATGCAAAAAAATATCATCCTCTTCTATATGGATTTTTCCCAAAACTTACATCTTCAAGTATTTTATTTTTGATACTTGGATTCTTAACTCCTTGGCCATTGTTTTTCTTTGCAAGTGACTTAAGTTTTATATTTCTTGACTTTGATGTGAATCAGGAGACATGGACTCTTGATGGTACCCCAGTTCCTATTGGCCTTATTACACTTTCAATTTATATATTTTTAGTAATGATAAGAACTAGGTCTGCTTTTTTCTTATTTCGATCAATATTTGTTTACTCTCTGGTAATGTTTCCTTTACTAATGGGTTTCGATTTAATTAGAATACCAGTCCTATTATTTCCAATTTTATTCTTAATAATTTTAAAACGAATTTCCGCTAAAAGATATGAACCCAATGATGGATTTGCCTTTGGTTACTTGATAGGATTAATTACAGTTTATTTAACTAATATTCTGTCATGGCTTTTGTTATCTTTTCTTTCGCAAGATTTTGGATATATTTATTATTCAAGGCAAATATTTGGTTATGAAATTTGGCAATATCTTGTTTCTTATTCAGCAATAGCATCTTTAGTCTTCGGTGTTTTTACTATATTTCTAGTTAATAATTATAGGATTTTATCCAAGGTTAGAATATATTTTATATTGTTGTCTATATCTTCTTTAATAGCATCACTCTTGCCTCTCAGGAAGGCAGCTTTTCTTGATATAGCTTTCTTTCTTATTATTATCTTGCTTGGTTTTATACCTTCTTTAGTATCTTTAAAAATAAGTAAAACCAAGCTAATCTATTTTGTTTTAGCCTCGATTGGCCTGTTAGCGTTCTCTTTGGTAATGAATAATATGAGAGAGATAGGTCTTGACTCTGCAGCTGAAGCAAGACTTCCGGCTATTTCTCTTGCATTCTCTTTAGTTGATTCTGATATTTATTCATTCTTGTTTGGATATAACAAAGGTTTTGGAGACTATAGTAATCTATTCGTTGAGCTCTTTATCCGTAATGGCTTGCTTGGAACATTTGCGTATTTTGGAGTTCTATCTTATTCTTTTAATAGATATTTGAAGTCATTCATATTAATTAAATCGCTTCCAGATTTTAAAAATTATTCAGTTATATGGTTTGTTGTTTTTAGTGTTTTGATTGGCAATATAGTTAATTTAAATTTCTCATTACCTTACTTTGTGGTTAACTTGGCTGCTATTATGTTATGTATTCAGTACTTTGACTTTAGTTCTAGATTAAACCTTAGTAAATATTTGAATTAAGTTTTAGTCTCAATTCTATGATTTTCTCTGAGCTTAATTTAATTAAATTCTACTTACTTTTATTTGTATTATTGACTTTAAATATTTTTCAATCTCGTTTATTCAATATAATTTAATTTATTATTCTGCAATCTTAGTATTTATAAATATGAGTTATTTATTTAATAATGGAACTCTTTTTGTTAGAATAATTGTTTAAATTTAGTTGACTTGATGAAGATCGACGAAATCTCCTGGGAGTCAGAGTTAGACTTGGATGTTGTAGAGCCATCAGTTTTACAGGCTTTAAATACTAAAAAGTTATTTAGGTATCAGTATAAGAAAGCAGAGAGTGCGGTTAATAAGCTAGAAGATTTGGTAGGCAGATATGTTGGTACACAATATTCATTAGCTACCTCTTCAGCAACAAATGCAATCTTTCTTGCTCTTAAATCTGTTGGTGTAAACGCTAACTCTAAGGTTCTGATTCCAGCCTTTACCTTCACAGCCGTACCAAGTGCAGTTTTGCAATGTGGTGCAGAGCCAGTTCTCGTTGAAATTACAGAAAATTATGTAATTGATTTAAATGACTTAAAACAGAAAATATTTTTGTCAGGGGCTAAGTTTTTGCTTTTGTCTCATATGAGGGGGCATTTATGCAATATGGATGAAGTAGTTTCTATTTGTAATGATAATTCGATTATATTAATTGAGGATGCAGCACACGCATTAGGAGTTAAATGGAATGGAAAGCATGCTGGAACATTTGGCTCGGCAGGGGTTTATTCACTTCAGTCTTATAAAATAATTAATGCAGGCGAGGGAGGATTACTTGTAACTAATGATCCTGATATTTATTGGAAATCTGTATTTATGTCAGGTTCTTATGAGAAAAACTACTTATCACATTCATCAGATGCTCATGATATTGCAGAAAAATATATTAACAAATTACCAGTATTTAATGTAAGAATGAATGTTCTGACAGCATCTATAGCAATTCCTCAGTTGATGAAAATAGAGGAAACAATTACTCATGTCAATGCTAATTATTCGAAGTTTAAAAGCAACGTATCTCCCAACAAATTAATACAATTCCCGGAAGAAAATATAAAAGTTAGACCTGTAAGAGATTCTGCTCAAATAAGAATAAAGATGAATACTGAAAACCTTATTAAATTAAAATCAAAATTAAATAATGCTTCGATGCCAATAAGCTTTTTTGGTGGAAAGGATAATACTAATGCGCGCCTCTATCAAAACTGGAAATTTCTTAATAGTGAGAATATCTCTCTTCCAAATACCGATAGAAACTTATCTCAAGTATTTGATGTTAGACTGCCTATTCACTTTTCATCCAAAGAGATATCAGCTATATCTGATCTGATTCTGTCTGAATTGAGTGATATTTAATCATATTATATATAGTCTTATAATTAAATATCTTAGGTCAGTATTAATAAATTAAATTGAATTTTTAATATTTATTTGTTTGAAATCAATATTATCTAAGTCTCTAATTTATATTGTTAACAATAAATTTAAGCTTACCTGATTTAGTGAGGTTTATTTTATCTACATATTTAATTTTAATTATAAAAGTATCTCCAAGAAGGGAAGATGCTGTGTTTCTTATTTGATTCTCATCTTCTTGGCAATAGTTCTCACCAGCAACTATCAAAAGGTCAGCTCTTCCAGCTTGGTCCTGAATGAATTGACTACATCTTACATTCGTTGACTCTTTTAAAATAATATCTAATCTTGTTATCTTAGCCCCATTTCTCAGGACGATGTAGTCTTCTTTTCTTCCTTCAATATCTTTAACTTGACGTCCTAAGCATGAACAGCTTTTTTTACTTGTATTCAGATTAATTAGATCTCCAGTGTCATAACGAATTAATGGAAATGACCAATTAGTAAAATTTGTGCCAATTAACTTGTGATTTTTACTATTTGAAATTGGAATAAATTCCACAATTGAAAAATCTTCATCTACTATTAGGTTCCCATGAATGCATTGTGAAATATTGGCGACGGCCTCGCTTTGTCCATAATGCTGTATTGCTAAAACACCAAATGCTTCAGATATAAGTTTGATATCTTTATCAGTAGCATTCTCTGCGCCTAATGAAACATATTTAATTTTTAATGCATGCATTAAATTTGTTTCTATGACCCTAAAGGCAAGAAGTTTTATACTTGATGGGTTTCCATGAATCCATTTTATTTTTCTTTTTATTATTTGCTCAATATACAAGTCTAAATTTTCTGGCGTCATGTGATAGACGCTAAATCTTATTTCTTTCCCAGGATAGTTAATCCTCCAATACGGGGGCTTTCTTTGATTGATGGGAATTATTGCTCGACCTCCAAAAAATGCACACCAATATTTTCTATTGATTCCATGAGAATTGCGATATCTCCACCAGATAGCCCATTGCTCTCTGTAAGCCTCTAATGTTGTGTTAAAGGTTAAACCAGTTCCTGTCGTACCACTTGTGCTAATAGATATGAGCTTGTTTATGGAATTGTTTTTGTTGATGAATAATTCATAGTTCTCTTTAACAATTTGTTTATTTATAATTGGTAATAAACTTAGATCTTCTTTTGTATTTATCATCTCTGATGTTATGCCTAAATTATTAAATTGCTTTTGGTAAAATGGAATATTTTCATAGCAATAAGAAATAAAAGCTTTAAGTCTAGTATTTTTATATTCTTCTAATTCTTTGTTAGTATAATTTTTTCTAGCAATAATTTCTGGAATCCTAGAGTTAAAGCTTGGTCCATACCTTCTCTGATTAGTAATAAAACCAAAGTATGAACAGGCGATATTTTGAGCGAATACCGGTAACCTAAAATAGATTTTCTTTAATATTTTTCTAAGTCGAACTTTCAACATCAAAATTGATAAGCGATTTTTCCTGAAATTTATAACCTCAAGCATATTAATTCTATATTGAAATCTTCCATTATGAAAACAGAAACTTTATTGGAAACAATTATTTGATAAAATCTAATTTGATTTGGTATTGTCCCTTTTGAAGGTAAAATTTTAAGTTGTATCAATCAAAGAGAAGATTGTCTAATTGCGGTCTCAAATTTCCTTAAAAGTCAGAAATTGGATTTTAAATGAAACAAGTTTTTCAATCTTTATCAAATGGTGAGACTCAATTACTTGATATACCCTCACCAAATCTATGCTCGACTGAGATATTAGTTCGTACAAGAATTAGTCTTTTATCAAGTGGTACAGAAAGAATCCTTGTTGAATTTGGGAAGTCTAATCTAATTAATAAAGCGAGAAAACAGCCCGATAAGGTTAAAGAGGTAATAGATAAAACAATTACTGATGGATTATTTTCAACTCTTGATGCAGTGCGGAGCAAGCTTGCCCAGCCAATCCCACTAGGCTATTCAAATGTAGGAGAGGTCATTGGTGTAGGTGAAAAAGTAAAAGGTTTTAATATTGGAGATAGAGTGCTCACAAATGGTCCACATGCTGAGATTTTTTCTGTCTCTAAAAACCTTTCGGCTTTAATACCAAACGATGTGAGTGATGAGGCTGCTTCTTTTACAGTCCTCTCTTCAATTGGTTTACAGGGAATTAGACTTGCTGCTCCAACTTTAGGAGAGACGTTTTTGGTCAGTGGACTTGGCTTGATTGGGCTTTTAACTGCACAACTTTTAAAGTCACACGGATGTATTGTTCTTGGAATTGATCCTGATCCTAATCAATGCAAAATAGCTGAGTCATTGGGCATTGATACCTTGCTACTGTCAGATGGAGTTGAACCCATAAGTTGGTGCCTTTCAAAAACATCTGGAATAGGAGTGGATGGAGTTGTTGTTACTGCTTCAACGACTTCCTCTGAACCAATTCATATGGCTGCGCAGGCTTGCAGGCAAAGAGGAAGAATAATTCTTGTTGGAGTAACAGGCTTGGAACTTAGAAGAGACCTTTTTTATAAAAAGGAACTTACCTTTCAAGTAAGTTGTTCTTATGGTCCTGGTCGTTATGACGATGAATATGAAAAGAAAGGAAATGACTATCCGATAGGCTTTGTTAGATGGACTGAACAAAGGAATTTCAAAGCAATCTTGGAACTTCTTCAAGCAGGTAAAATTAAAACTGATTGTTTGATTTCTCATCATTTCCCTATTGAACGCGCGGAAGAGGCTTATGAATTGCTTACAAGTAATGAAAAATCCTTAGGGATTTTATTAACATTTTCTCCTAAAAGTAATATTCAAGAGAATAAAATTTCTTTAAAGGAGGAACAAAATTTTTATAAAACAGATAAAAATCAAGCAATTATAAATGTAATTGGCGCAGGTAATTATGCCTCTAGAACTTTAATACCAGCATTTAAAAAGGCCGGTGCTAAATTTAGAACTATAGGAGCATCAAGTGGAATTAGATCATTTTTTCTAGCTAAAAAGTTTGATTTTAATCTCGTTACAACAAACTATAAAGATATATTAGAAGATGATTTATCTAATTCTATAGTTATTGCAACTAGACATGATTCTCATTCGGAATTTATTATTAAGTCATTAGAGAATGGAAAAAATGTATTTGTTGAAAAACCTTTATGTTTGACATTAAACGAATTAAATCAAATTGAGACTCTTTATAAGAATAAATTCAATGAAGCAATTTCTTTAAGAAAAAATCCTCCAATTTTGATGGTCGGATTTAATAGACGTTTTTCACCTTTAGTTCTTGAATTGAAAAAATATTTGAAAAATATCACAAGCCCTAAAGCATTTATATATACGTGTAATGCTGGAGCTATTCCAAGCAACCATTGGATTCATGATCCTAATATTGGTGGAGGCAGACTAATCGGTGAAGGTTGTCACTTTGTTGATCTAATTAGGTATCTTGTGAATAGTCCTATCTCAAAACTCTCAGTTGAATTTATTTCAGATGATTGTAATTTGCTTGATAATTTTGTCATACAATTATCTTTTGATGATGGATCTTTAGGCACAGTTAATTATTTTTCTAATGGAAGCAAGTCATTCCCAAAAGAAAGATTAGAAGTTTTTGCAGATGGTCAAATTTTCCAGTTAGATAACTTTAGAAAACTAAAGTCATGGGGAAGAAAATCTATCAAAACAAAAAAAACATTTTTTCAAGATAAAGGTCAACAGAATTGTGCTAAAGCTTTTCTTAATTCCATATCTAATGGGGGGCTCTCTCCTATTCCTATAGAAGAAATTGTAGAAGTTCAAAGTTTTATATTAAAAGCAATTTTATAATGAAAACTTGTACAGTTATGGGCCTTGGTTATATTGGCCTACCAACAGCAGCTATATTAGCAAACTCAGGCTATAGAGTATTTGGTGTAGATATTAATCCCAGCATTGTAAAAACTATAAATAAAGGCTTAATTCATATTAAAGAACCAAATTTAAAATCTTTAGTATCAAATACAGTACTTAATAATAATCTTTCTGCTCATCCTAATCCTTCTCAGTCAGATGTCTTTTTGATTACAGTACCTACTCCTTTTGAAAAAACCTTAACTGATATACCAAAACCTAATCTTGAGTATGTTTTTGATGCTGCTACATCAATTTCTAAAAATATTCAACCTGGAAATCTTATTATAATTGAATCGACATGTCCCGTAGGTACTACTGAAAAGGTTCATGCTCTTTTAAGTGAAGAATCGGGTCTAAAAAAAGAAGATATAAATATTGCTTATTGCCCGGAGAGAGTTTTACCAGGGAATATACTCAATGAATTAGTTGATAATGATCGAGTTATCGGAGGACTAACTCCTGAATCGGCAATCGCAAGTAAACTTTTTTACGAGTCATTCTGTAAAGGAACTCTACATATAACTGATGCAAAAACAGCAGAACTAGTTAAGCTCTCAGAGAATGCATTCAGAGACATAAATATCGCTTATGCTAATGAATTATCCATGATCTGTAATGAATTTTCTATTGATGTAAGGGAATTAATTAAACTCTCTAATAAACACCCAAGAGTTAATATTTTGAATCCTGGATGTGGAGTTGGTGGACATTGTATAGCTGTTGATCCTTGGTTTATTGCATCAGCTCTTCCTGATCAAACTCATCTAATACGTACAGCAAGATTGGTTAACGAAAATAAAATTTCTTGGGTAATTTCTGAAGTGAAAAAGAGATCTTCAATTATTAGTAAAAAAATTGGAAGACCTGCGAAAATTGGTTGCTTTGGTCTTTCTTTTAAACCTAATATAGATGATTTGAGAGAGTCTCCTGCACTACGAATAACAGAAAAATTGATAAAGGAAGGTTATGATGTTTTTCCTTGTGAGCCTAATATTAATTCTCATCCAACAATTGAGCTCTATTCAATTAATGAAGTAATGGAGTCGGCTGATCTTCTATTGTTCTTAGTGGCACATTCTTCTTTTATGGATATTGATACTTCAGGAATTGATACCTTTGATTTATGTGGTATAAAAAGCAGTCAATAAAAAGAGTTTTTATAACACTTTGGGATATTGGAGTTTGGCGACTTTGCCTAAGATTAAGATATGAATTTTTTCAAAAATTGGATAAAAAACTACCTTTTTTTCTTGCTATAAATTTAACTAAAGGTACAAACAATATTCCGAAATTTATCCCTTTCCCAAAAGGATCTTATGATAATAATATTCCTTATATGTGTTATTTAGAAACTGAGCCTAAAGATCTAAGCTTTTGTTTTCTTAATATTAGAGTTCTTTATACTAAGGAAATATTTTTTAAGAATTTAGTTCAAAGCAGATTGTGGCAGTTCAACCTCCATTATTTTGATTGGGCAAGAGTTTGGCTTGATAATGCTATTGATGCAGGTAATTGGACGAATGAATCTATTGGTCTAGGCTTTCTTATAGATAATTGGATTTCTTCTAGTCATCCTAATAATGGAGATGGTTGGCATAGTTATACAACATCACTTCGCATAAGGAATTGGTTATGGATCTTTCAATCTTGTCCTGAGTTGGCAAATGAAAAAAGAATAAAATATTTATGGTGGCAAATTTGTTGGTTAAAAAAACATCCTGAATCTTGTCATGGAGGAAATCATTGGCTAGAAAATTTAATATCTTTGGCAGTTGTAACTTTGCAGTTTGATGGTTCTTATTCTTCTCGAATAAATAGATACGCAATTGTTAATTTAAGGAAGGAATTGGAATCACAAATACTTTTAGATGGTGGGCATGAAGAAAGATCAGCTTCTTATCATATTTTAATACTTGATAGACTTTTAGAACTTGGATGCTTACTAGAGATATACAAAAAAAGTAGACCTAAATGGTTGGAACAAAGTATACAGAAAATGACAATTTGGTTGGAAGTTATAACTTTAGCTAATGGTGATTTCCCTAAATTTAATGATTGCTCCAAGGACTCCTGTCCTCCTTTGGAGACTGTCTATTTGTTCGCTCAGGGATTTCTAAATAAGTTGCCAAGCGCTATTTCTGGGTTGAGGTCAAATCTTCTGAAAAAAGCATATGGAACTCAAAAAATTCTTGATACTAATATTGGATTACCAGAGTTCAGGAAATTAAACCAACTTTCTGATCTCCCTGAAACAGGCTGGACTTTTTTAAGGCCTGGAGGTCAATGGGAAATAGCTTTTAAATGTGGAAATCCGTGTCCATCTCATTTAGGAGCTCATGCTCATTCTGATCAATTGAGCTTTGATATGTGGCACAAAGGAACTGAAGTAATTGCTGAAACATGAACAAGTACATATGACCCTGGAAGGCAGAGGGACTTTGAGCGAAGTAGTGCTGCTCACAATACGCTCCAAATTGGATATCAAATAAATAACACTACCGTTTGGATTGAACCAGTTGATGTTTGGGGGGTTTTTAGGGCAGGTAGAAAAGCTAGACCTCTAGCTAGAAGTTCTGGAGAAAAGAACAATTGGTTGTGGGCCCAAGGTTCACACGATGGATTTCACGAGATTGATTGTGAATATTTTAGATGGATAGGGATTCGATTAGATTCTGAGAGCTTTCCAATATTATGTGTAATTGATGTAATAAATAATAGAAAATTAGCTGTTAATTTTAAAAGTAGATTTCATTTTGGACCAGATTTTAATAAAAGAAAAGATCTTTCTAAACTTTCATGGAGTCATTGGTCAAGCTCTTCATCTATACGAAAATCTTCTTTTCGTTCAGGATATTTAGCGAAATCATTTGGTAATATTCTTTCTAGAGATGGAATAGAAATAATGGGAGACTTCCATATAGGGAAAAATTATTTAGTAAGTATTTTAGCTAGACCAACATTGGACATTAGCTGTGATTTCCATAATTCTTTTTCAGGGAAAATTTCTATCAATAAATCTGATAGTATTAACTGGACTAGTCATAAAGGACCTTTTGAAATTATTACATAGATATTTATGAAAAATATTTTTCATAAAAGATCAGAGAAGAGAAAAGTGTTAGTTTTTTCTTTTAATTATTTCCCTGATCAAAGTGCTGGAGCAAGAAGGTGTAGTCTTCTTGTTGATCAGTTGATAAAAGCAGATAAAGATATTTCTGTAACTATATTTTGCAGTGTACCAAGACGATATGGCAGATTAGAAATATATAAGAGTCAAATTATTAGTGATTCAAATATTCATAATTCAAATAGAGTGAGAATTAGAAGATTCTGGATTCCTTATTTTGGTGATTCAGCTTTCGCAAGTGTAGCCTCATATTCTTTTTATTTTATTCAAGTAGTTTTTTGCTCTTTATTTGTCAGACCTCAGATTATTTTTGGAACTAGCGCGAAACTCTTAACCTCTTTTGCCGCTGCCTTTGCGGCAAAAATTACAGGTGCAAAATTATTTATCGATATTAGAGATACGTTCTCAGATAACTTTTTTTATTTTTATCGCTGGCAAAAAAGGATTTTAATTCATAGCCTTATTTTGGTTATAGAAAATATTGTACTTAGGTGTGCATCTTCAATAAATATTGTATCTATTGGTTTTAAGGAAGCCTTTTATAGTTGGGATTACCTACTAAAGAAACATTCTATCGAAATCACTAACTATCCTAATGGTATAGAGAGACATTTTAGGTCTCTGTTAGAGAAAAATAACTCCTATGAAATTAATAAAGATAATTTATATCATGTGGTTTATGCCGGAAATTTAGGAGAAGGACAAGATATACTATCGCTTTTGAAAGATATATCTTCTAATGAAAACTATATTCAAAAAATTAAAGATTTGGGAGTGGTAATAGATATTTATGGATCGGGTCAGCAGTTAAAGGAGATTAAGGATTTGATTTCTAATAGTATAGACAGTAATGGCAAATTACATGAAATCGTTTTCTATAAAGGTCTTTTGTCTCGTTCGGAATTGATTAAAGTTTATAACTCGGCAGATTGTTTAATGCTTCAACTTGCTAGGTATAGATCTTTATCTATGGTGATACCCACGAAAGTAATTGAATATTCAGCTACATCACTTCCAATACTATATGGTGCTTCTGGATTTACTAAAGATTTCATAAACAGAATTGATGGGACTATTCCCTTCTATCAATCTGATTCTAAAAGCTTTTTAAAATCAATTGAAAGTTCTATGAAAATAAAAATAGATAAATCTAAGAGAGATTTATTTTTAAATAAATTTGATACTAATTTAATATATTCGGCATATGCTAAAAATATTTTAGGATTAGTAAAGAAATCAGTAAGTGATTGGTCAGCTCATTCTGAAACACAAGCATTTATTAATTGATTTTTGTCTTAATTTCGTATTAATTTTCAAAATAACTAATCTCATGATAAAGTAATTATATCTATTTTAGGTTTAATCGAAAGACTTTTTGATTTAGTTATGATAGTTAAAAAATTCCCTAGAAAATTTGTTTATACAAAGCCTTTAGTTGGGTTTTTTCTCCTTTTCTCTTTGTGCTCTCCTAAGCCTTCTTACTCTTATGGGGATTCTGATTCTGCAATTGTTCCCAAAGTTGACAATGTTATTAATAATGATATTAAAGATCTGAAGTATATTCTTGGTCCTGGGGATAAGATTTTTGTAACCATAAAAAATATCGAGGAACTTTCAGGTGTTTACACTATTGGTCCAGACAATAATATTAATATACAGGAATTAGGTGAATTTAAGGCTGGAGATATGACACTTGAAGAAATGAAAATATCGCTAGAATCTGAGCTCTTAAGTATTTTAAAATACCCTGAGGTATTTGTTAATATATATTCTTATAGACCAGTTAATGTCCTTGTAAAGGGTGAAGTTTCTAGGCCTGGTTATTACTTTGTTCAAAGTTATCAATTAGCTGATCAAAATAAAGGGATAGTTAAATCCTCCTCTTTAGCGACGCTTGGTTCGAGCACTCTTGTTAATAGGCCAGCTAGAAATACATACTCACCAGAAAGAATTATTAATTTTCCGACTTTGTATGACGCTATTAGAACTGCTCAAGGCATAACGCCTTACTCTGATTTGCGAGAGGTTAAGGTTGTAAGGAAGAATTCTTTATCGAATGGTGGTGGATATATTCAGACTAAAATAGACTTTTTATCTGTGTTTACTGAAGGGCAAATGTCTAGAAATATTAGATTATACGATGGTGATGTTGTTACTATTTCTAAAAGTGACACTATGATTAAAGATCAACTTTTTGTGTCTCAACAAACTAATTTAAGTCCTGACTTTATTAGAGTTTATGTTACTGGGAATATAATGAAACCTGGCCAAGCTATAGTACCTCAAGGTTCAGGAATGACTCAAGCAGTTGCTATGGCAGGTGGAAAAAGATTTATGAGTGGAAAAGTTGAATTTTTAAGATTTAATAAATATGGAAAATTAGATAGGCGTATAATAGATTTCTCACAAACTGCAAAACTTAATACTGAAACAAATCCAATACTAATGAATGGTGATATTATTAATGTCAGATTTTCAGCAATTGGTGCTACTACTGCAGTAATTAAGACTTTTGCAACTCCTATATTAGGTTTTTATTCAGTCTACGATCTTTTTGATAATGAATAATATGAATACTAAGCAGTCAAATAGTGATGACTTTTATGAAAGAAATTATGATGAATTAGATTTTGGAAAAATTTTTTCAAATATCAATCGTAATCGTAGTCTTGTTTTTGCGTCTTCATTTATTGGACTTATTTTTAGCGTTGTATATGTTGTCACTAAGGAACCAGTATGGGAAGGGAGGTTTGAAATTGTTCTTGAGCCAGCAAAGCAAAAAAGAGGTCAGGGCTCTGGGATAGGAGCTATATCTAGTAATCCAATTCTTTCATTGACTGGAATGGGACCTAATGCTTCAAAGCAATCTCTTAAGACTGAAGTTAAAAAGCTTCAGAGTCAATCAGTTTTAAAGCCTGTTTATGATTTCGTGAAAACTAATAAGTCGAATAAGGGTTTAGATGTATCCAAAATGAGATATAAGAATTGGTTTGATTCTAATGTAAAAGTTGTTTTAGTTAAGGGCACTACAATTTTATCAATAAGATATAGAGACACTGATAAAATTTTGATCTCTTCCGTTCTTAATAAATTATCGGAGACATATCAGACATATTCAGGAAGAGATAGAGAACGTAGTTTGACTCAAGGGATTAAATACTTGGAGAATCAATTTGATATCATGAAAATTAAATCTAAAAAATCATTAGAGAAACTTCAAGTCTTTTCATTAAGGCATGGGCTTGGAAATAATGATGGCCTACCTCTTCCTCAGGCTATTAGTAAGGCAGAACTTTTCGGGCCTCAGCCAGCTGATTTGGGGACTTTTTTATATAACAGAGAAGATAAAGAGACTAAAAATAGGTATACTCCACATTTTAAATTATTATCAACTTTAGAGGCTGATCTTCTTGTGAAATCAGCTAATTACAAACCCGATTCACATGTGATTGTTAATCTGAAAAAGAAGATAAAGAGTTTAGAGGATTCTTTGACACGACCAAGAGAGATTCTAATTAAATATAGAGAATTGAGAAAGGGTGCTTTAAGGGACGAATATGCTATGGATACAATTGAGTCAAGACTCGCTTCTCTTAAATTTAATAAAGCTAGGCAAACTAATCCATGGGAAATAATAACAACTCCCACAATCTTAGAAGCTCCAGCAGCTCCTAGAAGAACAAGATCATTGTTTTTTGGTTTAGTAAGTGGACTTTTTTTAGGAACATCATTATCACTACTTAAAGAAAAATATACAGGCATCATTTATGAACTTGATGACTTTAAAGCACTCTTAACTCACCCATTACTATTTACTTTTCATTCAAATTCCAAAAAACATTGGGAAGATAGATTAAAACTATTAACAAAATCTCAATCCTTAGTTTCAGGGAAAGGGAGAATTGTTTTAATAAATTTATTGGAAAAAAACTCAGATAAATTAAATAATTTATTTAATACATTGGATCTCTCAAATGTTGATAAACCAATAATTATTTCTAACGATATTTCTTCTCTTGAACCTTCTGATAAATTGATTTATATCTTGCAAACTGGTGATATTAAAGCAACTAAATTGGCAGCTTTAAAACAGGAACTTTCGCTTTTAGAATCTGAGGTTATGGGTTGGATTTATATTGACTGCTTTCAAAACTGAAAGAACTTATAGGCTAGAATTATAATTTAACTTTTTAAATCTTTTCATATACATTATTTCAATTATTCTTGAAATAATATGTTTAATAATTTATGCGTCTCTAAAGCAAGGAAAAAATTTCTTCTCTGAGGAATTTGAGGTGATCAATTCATTCAAAAATGTAATTAGATTGTGAATATTTAATTTAGTTTTTCAGAAATTCTTGCAATGTAGATCGCGTGATCAAGTAATTCCCTCGTATTGAAGCCCTCTTTGATTGGTTATTGATTCAGACGCTCCCTACAAGATTCGAACTTGTGACCCACTGCTTAGAAGGCAGTTGCTCTATCCAGCTGAGCTAAGGGAGCAAAGAGATTTTTCGTTGATTGGTCCCAGAGCTTTTAGCAGAGAAAACCAAAGAAGAAAAATCAACCATTCAACATTACATAGTCACGTAAACATCTACAACCAGAATTAAGCAGACCAACAACATCACACTATCTGTTCTCCCCTCCTCAACCTGAAAATGTGAAAAACGTTCTTTGTTGTTTCCCTTTGCTGTGATGGAATATGTAATCCTTTATTTCTTCTAAACATTCCTCTCAAACTGACAAAGAACAGTTTTGTTTATTTTTGCATTAGAAAAATCTGACTCGGTTAAGCTATGTTTTTTTGACCTTAGGAATATGACTAGCTCAATTTTGACTTGTTTTAATTGCGATTTCCTTAAACGTCTGATTCTCAAATTCTAAAATCACCTCAATCCAATGCCTCGAGACATTAGTGTTGCAAAGAAAGGTATTGTGGCAAAGCCTAAAAGTTCAATATTAATTATTAGCTTTAATCTTGAAACTAAATTATCAGTCACTTTAGGAAGGGATCCTTTGGTGAGAGGTATCGCCCACAATATGTAAGTAACCGTAGGATATAGAGATAAAGAACCAGTCAATGCAAAAATGATTATTTTTGCCCAAAATAAAGGATTTTCAGTATAGAAGTCGCTTCCCTGACCAAACTTTAAAACCCTATAAATACCACTAATTAATAGTGCAACACCAGCTACTCCATAAATAATATCAGCTATAACCATAGTGATTGCTTCCTTTCTACTTGGATTGCTTTTTATAGAAATACGTTCAAATATTAATGCTCCAAAACAAACCATAAAACTTAAATAATGAACATAGGCAACAGAAGCTGATTTTATTAATTCAGTAGGGAAAGACACCTAAAGCACAAAAACAAGATGGAATCGTAATATACATTACCGAGAAGCATAAAGCACATGGCAGTTCTCTCCACCCAGTGGAAGCGGAAGCTAGGAAAATATACTTGGGTATTTTGATTTTACTTCTTTTGATGATATGTTTCCTATGCAGATTTGTTTCAAGTATAGGGATAGTGATTATTCCTTAAATTATAATAAATAAAGATGAAACTATAATTTAAAAAAATGAAAGAAGTGCAAGGATTCCTATTCACAGCTTTATTATTTATTTTCATTGTTTTTTCAATTGACTATATTTTCAATGTAGAAGAAGTTTTAGCTTCTGATAATCAGAGTGCTATGATTAAAAAAATTTCGAAAGATTATTCTAAGAAATTCTGTAATTCAATTGCTTTTGGGCTTTCAAAGGAAAGCGCAATGATTTTTTCTCTAGAAGAGAATAAAAAAATATTTGAAAAAAGAAAGGGTGTGAAAAATATAAATAGAGAATTAATTGCTGAGGATATAGCTATTTCAGTAGCAGATAATTGTGGCTTCCTCATTAATATTAATGGAGAGGAAGATATTCAAGAGTTTAGAAATTACTATCTTTTAAAAGATAAAGAGTCTTCCGAAAAAGGATAAGAATGAGCAAGAAAAAATTAAGAAAGAGAAGTTTTTAAAATCTTGACTCATAAAGTTATTTGCAATAAGAAAAACAAAATAATAGATTCGTTTCATTTAATATTGCCTCTTATCTCTTAAACTAATAAATGATTAAGCTTAGCTTTGACAATACAGAAAATGATTTCGAAAAGGTTAACTAAAGAAGAAAAGAATAAAATTGTAGAAGGTTTCCGCGATGGCAATTCTCCTAATGAACTTGCTCAAAAGTTTAGCTGTTCGTCAAATACTATAAATAGAACAGTCAAGAGCTTGATTCCTGAAAAAGAATATACTTTCCTTAAAGAAAAAAGATTAAAAGAAAACAATACCAAAAACAAATTATTTTCAAGAGATTTAAAGACTTCTGATACTGAAGATTTGGATAACATTAAAAGTTATAAAAAAGATGAAGATCCTTTTGGGCTTAGCTCTTCTTCTGAGATCTCATCAGGACAGGAACCTCCTGATAGTTCTCTCGGGGAAATTAAAGATACTGAACAAATTGTAGATACTACTTTAAATCAATTTTCTGTAAATAACTTCGAAGTAATAGCTCCCTTGGCTTCTGGTTTTGATTTAGACCATGACATACAAAAAGTAGAATGTAAAACGCTTGATAAAGAATTGCTTCCTGAAAGTGCGTATATGATTGTTGATAAAAAAGTAGAGCTTGAATCTCAATCCATCTCTGATTTACCTGAGTGGAGCTTTTTGCCAGATGATGAATTAAAAAGACAAGCTATACTCTTGTTCCCTAACCAGCGTTCAGCAAAAAGAAGCTGTTCAAGAAATCAGAGAGTAATTAAAATTCCTAATACTGATATTTTTCTTATTTCAAGACCTTACTTGATATCAAAAGGAATTACTAGATTAATATTAGAAGACTCATTAATCGCTTTAGACCAAGTTTGACTAATTAAACGAGGTTTAATCTTTTTGATTATTATTTGTCGTTAATGTTGAAGTTATTCCACCACTTAATACCCCTAATGTAAAAGATAAACCTACAATAAAACCATTTGGAAGCTTTACTGTTTCACCAACTAGAAGACTAATACTATGTCTTTTTGATAGATTTTGAGAACCAAGACATAGAAAAAATATAAGTAAAATTGAACTTACTAAACTTATGGAAAGAAGTTTAAGTTTTAGTAGCATTTTAGAATAAAAATTGACTTAAGTAAAAAGATCTATTCATTCAACAATCAAATGCGAATAGTTATTTGTCAAGCTTCTTATGCAATTGTGAATACAGCCACTTTTTTGAATAACCGGTCTCTTCTGAAATATTTTTAGCTGCATCTTTTGATGAATGACCTTGATTAGTAAGTGATTCAAGTTTCTTAATCGCCTCATCTTTGCTTATAGAAAAACAGCTTTTCTCCGTATCGTTACCTCCTAAAACTATTGTAAATTCTCCCTTTGGTTTGCTTATCTTGAAAAACTCAATAGTTTCTTTTATTGTGGAACCTATTGATTCTTCATACCTTTTTGTAAGTTCTCTGAAAATCTGAATAGATCTATCTTCTCCACAAAGAACTGATAATTCTTTCAATAGCTTTATTAATTGGTGAGGTGATTCATAAATTATTGTGGTCCTTTTTTCTTGAGAGATATCCTGCATCCTTTTTGATCTTTCACTCTGTTTTTTAGGTAAAAAGCCTTCAAAGCAAAATCGTTGTGTATTTAATCCGCTAATAACTAATGCTGTTGTTGCGGCGCATGGACCTGGTATGCAAATTACTTCATGATTATGTAACTTTGCAGTCTTAACAAGTTCTTCTCCAGGATCACTAATTCCTGGGAGTCCAGCATCACTTATTAATGCCACACTTCCCTTGGTCTTAAGGATTTCTAAGATTTGGGGTGATCTGCTTTTAAAATTGTGTTTGTGATAACTAATTAGAGGTGCTTTGGATTCAATGATTTTTAAGAGTTGACCACTTCTTCGAGTATCCTCACAAGCAACAATTGTGACTTTTCTGAGAAGAGATTTTGCCCTGGGAGATAAGTCACCAAGGTTACCGATTGGAGTTCCCACTAAGTAAAGAGTACCTGGGGAAGGCTCTAATCGAGAATCTGGAAGATTGCAATCATTAATCAAATTCATTATGAAAACTGACCTTGTTGTACCGAAAGAAGTAGAGCTTGAACACTTTTTAAATCAGCTTCGTGAATTATGCTGGGCAGCATCTGATGTGTTGATTGCATATTCTCGTGGAGAAGATCCACCTTATGGATTCCCAAAAAACTTAACGGTAGAGGAGGGAGGAGATGGTCCTGTCTCAGCAGCAGATTTGGCTGTTAATGAATTATTGATGAGTAGATTGAAAGAAGATTTTCCATTAGTTAAATGGGGTATTTTGAGTGAAGAATCTACAAAAGAAAAAACATTTAAGAAGAGAGAAAATAAAGAAGACTGGCAATGGATATTAGATCCGCTTGATGGAACAAAGGATTTTTTACAAGGATTAGAAAATTATGCAGTTCATTTGGCCTTAGCTTATAAAAAAAAGCCAAAAATAGGAATAGTTTTGATTCCAGAAAAAGACGAACTTTGGTTCGGCATTATCGGTATGGGGGCATGGTATGAAAATCGAGAAGGTATTAGAAAGTCAGTTGAATTTAGTAAAAGAAAGGAAATTTCTGAATTGGTTGTAGTTTCAAGCAAAAATCATCAAGAGAAAATACTTGTAAATTTGCTTAGAGAAATAGATTTTGGTCAAACGAAAAATATTGGTAGTGTTGGATGCAAGGTCGCTTCCATTTTAAGAGGCGAATCAGATGTATACATCTCTTTATCAGGGGAAACCTCACCTAAGGACTGGGATATGGCTGCGCCTCATGCATTAATTCAAGCAGCTGGGGGCCTTTTTACGCATGCAGATGGAACATCGTTAAGTTATGAAGAACCTGACTATTCTCAAAAAGGATGTCTGATAGCTAGTCATGGTGTATCTCATCAAAATATTATTAAAAGAGTTATGAGTTTTCTTGCAGCAAAAGAGCCAAATTACATAGTCTAATTTTTTGCTTGAATCAAGTTAAAGGCGCAACAGGAGTTGGGGTTGGTTCGGGATAGTTCATCCCTCCACTGTTTTGAGGTACTCCTCTTAAGGTTAAGTTGATTCTACCTCTGTTGTCTATTTCTCTAACTCTTACAGTTACTTGATCTCCAACTTTTACAACATCTTCAACTTTTTCAACTCTTGCTTCTGATAATTGAGAAATATGTATCATACCTTCCTTTCCAGGAAGAATTTCTACAAAAGCACCAATTGGAATAATTCTGGTTATTGCTCCAGAGAAAATTTCTCCTTCATGAACTTTTCTTGTAAGACCTTCAATGATCCTTTGAGCTTCCTCTGCTGCCGCCCCATCATGAGAAGCAATAGTAACAATACCTCCATCTTCTATGTCTATTTTTGTATTGGTTCGCTCTGTAATTCCTTTTATGGTTCTTCCCCCAGGACCTATTACTGTCCCAATTAGTTCTGGGTCAATTCTAAAGCTTAAAAGTCTTGGAGCATGAGGAGAAAGATTCTCTTTTGGAGTGTCAATTGCCTCTAACATTTTTCCTAAAATGTGAGTCCTAGCTGGTAAAGCTTGATTGATTGCCTCTCCAATTATTTCAATTGGTAGTCCAGTGATCTTCATATCCATTTGAAGCGCAGTAATTCCTTTCTCTGTTCCAGCAACTTTGAAATCCATATCTCCAAGAAAGTCTTCAATTCCTTGAATATCAGTTAATATTTTTACTTCTTTACCTTCCTTGATTAATCCCATAGCGGCGCCACCTACAGGCGCTTTTAAAGGGACACCAGCATCCATAAGAGCGAGTGTGCTTCCGCATACTGATGCCATAGAAGTTGAACCATTGGAACTTAATACTTCACTAACAACTCTTAATACATAAGGAAAAGTATCTTTTGCTGGTAATACAGGAATTAAGGCCCTCTCTGCTAAAGCT
>MDTG01440064.1_pt1 | contig 36446 bp, 34 predicted proteins | sample 811421 | NCBI WGS metagenome assembly MDTG01 (sample SAMN05326645, study PRJNA326480) | marine metagenome | isolation source: seawater | place: Pacific Ocean: South East | collected 2011
CACCTGCGAGGAATGCGACGGCAAGCGCTACAACCGCGAAACGCTGGAGGTGAAGTTCAAGGGCCACTCCATCGCCGACGTGCTCGACATGACGATCGAGGATGCGGAAAGCTTCTTCAAGGCGGTCCCCCCGATCCGCGACAAGATGGCGATGCTGAACGAGGTGGGGCTGGGCTATATCAAGGTCGGCCAGCAGGCGACCACGCTTTCGGGCGGCGAGGCGCAGCGGGTGAAGCTGGCCAAGGAGCTGTCCAAGCGCAGCACCGGGCAGACGCTCTATATCCTCGACGAGCCGACCACCGGCCTGCATTTCGAGGATGTGCGCAAATTGCTCGAAGTGCTGCACCGGCTGGTCGACCAGGGGAACTCCGTGGTGGTGATCGAGCACAACCTCGATGTGATCAAGACCGCGGACTGGGTTCTAGACCTCGGGCCGGATGGCGGTGTGCGGGGCGGGGAGATTGTTGCGGAGGGTACGCCGGAGGAGGTGGCCGCGGTGAGCGGGAGCTATACCGGCAGCTATCTGAAGCCGATGTTGGAGCGGCAGGTAGAGCCAGCGGAGTGAGTAACCGCAGCCTATCCCTTCACAGGCGAGGAAGCGCTAGTGAGTGATAAGGCTACGCCGGTGAGTACATTGCGCTTATTCGAGGTGGCCAAGTGCGCGACCGTAGTTGGCTAGCTTTTGAAGGGCGTAGTTAGCGATCTGTGCGCGTCCGGTTGTAGAACGCCACATAACCTCAATCCTAATCGGCCCGCCTGTATGTTCAGCGACAATATCAGTGCGACGAGTGAGGCCGGAACCAAAATCCTGCTCGACATCGTATCCACTGATGACACCCGAGGCGACTAGCGCCTCACCAATTGCGCGATTAATAGCCGCATCGTTAGATCGGGCAATCCCAGCGAGTTTCTCGAAAGCCTCGACACTCGATGAACCGGGCTTCTTTCCGACACTGCCAACTCCCTGTTTCCCCATTGAAAAGATTTTAAATATCTCGGTGTTCTTTAGCCGGTCTAGGGCGTCACGCTCTTTGTCTGGCTTCAGGCTGAGTCCCACTGCCCTCATTCTTTCCTTCAACGCATCGGATGCGTAAGCCCTCGCGATAGAAAGAGCTGTAAGGACGGGTAAATGCAAAATCTTCGCGTCGAGAGAATTAGCGAGAATCCCAAGTCTCTCAGGGTGGTTTTTTAGTTCTTTAACAATATTTGCGTCTGTACTAGACATGAGTCGCTCAATATCGAAAGCCGCGTAGCTTCCGCGCGTTAAAGCGGCGACGGCTTGATCGGGCTCATTGCCTGCTACAACGACGATCCAAAGACGGGCCTGCTCAAGCTTGAGAAGTTTATCTACTAGTCCTTTTTGCTTATGAATTTCACTTCTTAAAGATCCCAGAAAGCCGCCAATGGTGTCCGCTTTAGCTGAAAGCTCGCTGAGGCGCGCTTCGCTTATACCTAGGTCTGCAAACTGCGCCCCTTGGTTCAGAGTAGATACGGTCGCGGCAGCAATCTTTTCGAAGGCTGATTTATCCGGCCCTTTAAACTCAAGCGCAGGCTCTTCATTCCCTAGGAGCGCATCTCCGCCAACCTGTTCTGAAATAGAAACTACACGATCCATCAACTGATCGGTGTTGCATGGCCAGACAACAAGTGATCTTTCACCCCGTTCGGTACGGATAAATCCGTTTATTGCGTGAAGCCAATCTTCCAACTCTCTATCAGTAAAGGTGGTTGCTGCCTCGCGCTCTTCAAGTACGAATACTGTTAGGTGATCACCCCCCTCAGCGCTGCTTAAAAATTCACGGATATCAGAGCTTCTGGGAACTGAGAACGTCTTCACGCCCTCGCGAAACTGCCCAAGGGTGTGTAAAAAGGTGGACTTACCTGATCCCGGCTTGCCGCGAAGGACACGGAACGCGCCTCTGTGTGCACCGGTCATCTCGCCATATATTCGATCAATTTCAGATAAACCGCTTTCTACCGGAACGATAATTCCCTTTAACTGCTCATCGTCGGTACGTCGTTCTAAAATTTCGAACCTATCAGGAACAGATAAACTCTCAGACGCGTGGCCGTTCATTATCACCCCTGCCTATAATGTTCGTATTGTGGCAAAAGACGATCTCTCATCTCGATTAAACTCGAATACCGCCGCAAAAGAACTTGTTCTTCATTGCCGGACAGTGGGTATCGATCCAATGTGAATGATTGGCCTCGTAATATATCTAGCACGACGAAAGATGAAGATTCGATGCTTGGGAATGCTTCGGATATAAGCCAAAGCATTACGCGGGCAGCTTCTTCGCTAAGGCGAGGCGCTTCTGCAAAATAAGGGTATACATAATGCTCTGCACCGCCGGCGTCTCGTATCGCAAGCATTCCCTCAATTTTTATCGTGCCGATCCCGTGGAATGTATAGCGAGTGTGGGGCGCGTCGATCTGAAGGAATGGTTCGTTCGTCCACCGGCGTCGCTCATTCCACCAAGTCAAAAATCCGTCCCGAAGGCGCGGGTACAGGCGGGCTCGGGCCGTATTCGCCTCTACGCGTGAATCCACGCTATCGTGGAGATCCTCGCGATGAAACGCGTGTTCTCGCGCATCTCGCCAGAATGGCGTGTGAAAATCGCCACCGCCGTCTAGCTGGCCTCGTTCACGAGCGATTTCCTGACGAATATCTGACCGTACTTCAGAGATCTGTCGGTTATTTGTCAGGTAGCAAAGCTTAATCAGCTTCCGGAGGTGGATCACTTCCAACGACATGCGATACGATTAGGCCGCATATCGAAAGTTTGGAAGAGCTTTGGAAGGTCTTTGAACAGAGTCTGTCCTACACCCCTCTCCCCCACTAGCCTCTCCGGTTCGCCAACCCACGAACCCGAGGGGCATCCCATGTCCAAACCCTCCCCGCAGCATCCCGACCTCGCGGCCAACCCCACGCTGAGCGAGCGCGAGGCGTTCGAGGCGTGGCAGGCCCATGTCGATGCAGGCCGCATCGGGAAGCGGCCCGCGATGTCCACCGCGCAACTGCTTCGCCATATGCGCAACGAGGAGGTGCTGCTGGGCAGGGCGGTCTCGGTCCGCGTGCATGTGCGGGAGGAATTGCGGGGGCGGTAAGGGCTTCTTGCTCACCCTCTCCCTCGTCGGCCCGGACTTGATCCGGGCCAGGGCTTCTTTCTTCACATTTCCCGGCCCTGAGGTTCGGGTCTTCCACTTGGTGGGACGGTCTCGAAGAAGAAGCACCGACCCCGGATCAAGTCCGGGGTGACGGCAAAGGGAAGCCCGGGGCGACGTTTGAGGGGAAGGGGGGGCGGCGCCGCAAAAGCTGTCCTACACGCCCCATCGCGTATAGATGGATCGGTCCCACGTTTTTGTTTTGACCCTCAAGCGCCGGGCGCGGGCCATCCGGCCCGCTTGGCTTTCGCGCCATAAGGCGCGGCGGCCTTGCAGGTGGCCTCCGGCCGTCTGCGGCTTCGCCTGCGACTCCGGCCTTGCCAACTCTTCGAGTTGGAAACGCACACGGACCACACATGACCCGCACCCCCTCACACGACACCGCCAACCTCCCCGCGCTCTCGCCCGAAGCCCGCCCACCCGCTCCGCAGCAGTTCAGCCGGGAGGATCAGGCGTTCTTTCTCGACAGGCTCGCGCAGTGCGGCAATGTGCTCGCCTCGGCGCGGGCGACGGGGATCTCGCGCTCCACCGCCTACCGGATGCGGCGGGCGTGTCCGCGTTTCGCTCGCCTGTGGGACGGGGCGCTGCTGCTCGCGCGACCGCAGGTGGAGGCGGTGCTGGCCGACCGGGCGATGAACGGGGTGGAGGAGACGATCTATTACCACGGGGAGGCGGTGGCGACGCGCACGCGCTACGACGCGCGGCTGCTGCTCGCGCATCTCGGGCGGCTCGACCGGCTGACGCGCGATTACACCGCCAGCGATGCGGCGGCCGATTTCGAGATCGGGCTCGACGAGCTGACCGCACAGCCGGAGATCGCCTTCGTCGAATGTGCGCCCGCGCGCGGTTGCGACGACGAGCCCCGGGCGCTTGGGGAGCAGCCCGAAGAGTAGCCCGAGGAGGGGGAGGGTTTTTCACCCCATGACACTGTGTCAGGTGTGTCAGGGGGCAGGCATGATGCGGGTCTCTGATCGGTCGCGCGTCCTAACCGCGAAACCGGTGCCCACTTTCGCTGGACGCGCTCCTAGACCAGCCCCTCGATCCGCCAGGCGCTCGCCGCATAGAGCAGCTGCGTGGCGATCACGAAGCCCATCAGCGCGATGCTCCGCCGCTTGCCCTTGGTGAAGGCCAGCCACACGAAGGCGGGGTAGTTGAGGAACAGCATCATGACCGAGGCGACGAAGAACGGATGCGTCGCGGCGGAGATCTGCGGCGAATCGGCCGGGTCGGGCATTGCGTCAAGCCCGATCGTCGCGGCCATGGTCGCCACGTTGATGCAGAACATGCCGCCGACCACCCAGGGCTTCTGCTGCCAGAAGTATGCGTCGAAATCGGGCCACAGCTCGGGCTCGTCGGGGAAGACCAGCGTGGCGACGAGGTAGTAGCCGCCGATGAGGACGAGAACGCCGAAGATGGTCGCCATCCGCATGTCGAGCACGCCGCGCATCGACCACACGATGCTCCAGAAGGTGCCGAGGTCGACGAGGACCAGCAGGCCGAGCATGGGGACCAGCCAGCCGACGCGGATGCTGATCGCGGCCGGGTCGACGCCCGCCTTGCGCCGCGCGCGCAGCTTGAGGATGCGGGAGAAGCCCATCAGCATCTCGGCGACCGCAAGGCCGATGAGGATCGTGAACAGCTCGAAGACATAGTCGAATTGCGGATGCACGCGCGGCCCTCCCCCAGGCGGCTCTTATCGCGTTACCGGGGGCGGACGGCAAGGCACTGGGCGTTCGTCGAACAGGGCTTGCAATCCGCGAGCGATGCCGAGGCGAACTGCGCTTGCGCAACATCGCTTCGGCGCATAGCCTTGCCGGAGACACATACGGCAATTGGGGGATTGCTCATGGCCACAGCCACAGCGCGCAAACCGGCAGCGGATGCCGGGTTCAGCGTCAAACCGCTCTTCGCAGAGCCGATCTTCGTCACCAACATCGCCTCGGCCATCTCGGACAAGCAGGTCGACTTCATCAAGTCGGTCAAAATGCTGGAGAACCAGGTCAACCACATCTCCGAAGACCTCTACCTGTTCGAGCGCAAGGAACTCGCCAGCATCAGGAAGGCGGTGCAGGCCGCGCTGGCGACCTACGCGCGCGAGGTGATGGGCGTGGAGCAGCGGCTGGAGGTGACGCAGAGCTGGGCGCTGATGAACCCGCCGGGCGTGGGGATGCATGCGCATACCCATTCGAACTCGCTCGTCTCGGGATCGCTCTACTATGCGCCGCTGCCCGATCCGCCGGGCAACATGATCTTCGAGCGGACCAGCGGCTATCGCCAGATCGAGCTGGGGGTCGGCGCAGGGCGGACGAACATCTACAATGCGCCGCGCAACGCCATCGTCCCCAAGCACGGCGACCTGGTGCTGTTCTCCAGCTCGATCCTGCACTTCGTGGAAGAGAACCGATCGCGCGAGAACCGCCACTCGATCGCGTTCAACACCTTCCCGCGCGGGACGATCGGCGATTTCCGGGATGTGAGCGAGCTGAAGCTCTAGTCGACCAGCGACAGCTCCACCGTGCCGTGGCCGCGCTGGATCAGGCCGAGCTGGATCGCGGCGGCGCGCGATACGTCGATTTCGCGACCGCGGGCATAGGGACCGCGATCATTGATCCGCACCACCACGCTCTTGCCGGTGGCGGGGTTGGTTACGCGGACTCTAGTACCGAAGGGCAGCGTCTTGTGCGCGGCGGTGAGCGCATTCATGTCGAACCGCTCTCCATTCGCGGTCTGGCGACCATGGAAGCGCCGCCCGTAATAGGAGGCGACGCCGCTGCGCCAGATCGCGGGCTCGGCTTCGACCGGCGGATCGAAACTGTCGAGGTCGACCGCGCGCGGCGCCACATCGGGGGCGGGCGGCTCGACGTCGAAGCGCGCGAAGCTGGTGTCGAAATCGGCCGCCGTTGCGGCGAGCGGCATGATCTCGTCGGTCAGCGGGGCGGAGGTGGTTTCGACCGGGGGTGCGATCTCGGCCACCAGCGCCCGCTGGCCCGGCGCATCCTGTGCTCCGGCGCCGGTGAGCGGCAGGGCGAAGATACCCAGCGCGAGCGCGGGGAGCGCGGCGCCACGAAGTCGAGTGATAGTCCCGTCCATGGCGAGGGAAGTTAAGCCCGAATTCCTAATTAGGAATATGGAGTAAAGCGTTTCGCCGTGCTTCCGCCACATTTGGCCGGAAAGCTTCGGACCTTTCGCGGACCTTGTCGATTGTTACGCGAAATCAGTTGAGCGACGTCTTGTGGCCGCGTTTTGCGAGCGATTTCAACCGCAAGGCGTTGTGCGAAATGAACATCGGAGCGTCGGGCGCCGTGCCGCAAAGCAAATGGGGCCGGCATTGCTGCCGACCCCACTCTCACCGGCCCGTGGTCTCGTCTTCCGGCGAACCTTCCGACGAGCGCTTGGCGCCCGATGCTTCCCCTTCGCTCCGGCAAGCCGAAGGTCCGGTTCTTTCACCGGCGCTCGCACCGGCATCCGGTTCCGCCCGCGGTTTGGCCGGTCCGGAGACCTGCCCTCGTCTGGCGAGACCGAGAGCCCGACGTTCCATGCTGGCCATCCATCTCGAACGGTATTCGCGTCCACCGAAGCGTTCGCGCATCCCATCGATGTCAGGCCGGAATGTCCGGCTGATAGAGGAGACCCGTGGCGGCGTTCTCAGGCGGCCCGCTTGCCTCCGGCCGAAGCCTTTGCAATGCGTTCCTCGAACTCTCGCGCGGACATTCTCCGCCATCTCATCCGGGGTCGAAAAATCCTTCGTTTTCAGGTCTTTCGACCGTCAATTGAAGAGCTTTCCGTTCCCTTCCGATGTTTTGAGACTGCGCCCACGGAGTGAGTCGGGCAAGCTTTGCAAGGTCGACTTATCCACTTTTCCCCGATTTCGCGGTGGATACGGGTGGATAACTGAACGGTTTGTCGCAGGCTTGGCGAGAAGCAGGCAGCGAACCTGCCGGAATCCTGTCGGTCCTACTTTGCGTCTCTCTTGGCCAGTAGCCGCAGCCGCAATGCGTTGAGCTTGATGAAGCCCGCCGCGTCGGCCTGGTCGTAGGCGCCCGCATCGTCCTCGAAGGTGACGTGGGCTTCGGAATAGAGGCTGTGCGGGCTGCGCCGGCCGACAACGCCCGCATTGCCCTTGTAGAGCTTGAGCCGCACCTCGCCGGTAACGCGCGCCTGGCTGTGGTCGATCGCCGCCTGCAGCATCTCGCGCTCGGGGCTGAACCAGAAGCCGTTGTAGATCAGCTCCGCGTATTTGGGCATCAGCTCGTCTTTCAGGTGCGCCGCGCCGCGATCGAGCGTGATCTGCTCGATCCCGCGATGCGCGCGGGCGTAAATCTCGCCACCCGGCGTTTCGTACATCCCGCGCGACTTCATGCCGACAAAGCGGTTCTCGACCAGGTCGAGCCGTCCGATCCCGTGCTTGCGGCCCAGATCGTTGAGCGCCGCCAGCAACGTGGCGGGGCTCATTGCTTCGCCATTGAGCGCCACGCCATCGCCATGCTCGAAGCGAAGCGTGATGTATTCGGGCGTGTCCGGCGCATCTTCCGGGTTATCGGTCCGCGAATAGACGTAGTCGGGCGTCTCCTCCCACGGGTCTTCGAGCACCTTGCCCTCGGACGAGGTGTGGAGAAGGTTCGCATCGGTCGAAAACGGGCTGTCGCCGCGCTTGTCTTTCGGCACGTCGATCTGGTGCGCCTCGGCCCACGCGATCAGCGCGGTGCGGCTGGTGAGATCCCACTCGCGCCACGGGGCAATCACGGTAATGTCGGGATCGAGCGCATAGGCGGACAGCTCGAACCGCACCTGATCATTGCCCTTGCCGGTGGCGCCGTGGGCGATGGCGCCCGCGCCGGTCTCGTGCGCGATCTCGACCAGCCGCTTGGAGATCAGCGGGCGCGCGATGCTGGTGCCGAGCAGATAGTCGCCCTCGTAGCGGGCATTGGCGCGCATCATCGGAAAGACGAAATCGCGCACGAATTCCTCGCGCAGATCCTCGATGAAAATGTGCTTGTCGGGAATGCCCATCGCCTGCGCCTTCCGGCGTGCGGGTTCCAGTTCCTCGCCCTGGCCCAGATCGGCGGTGAAGGTGACGACCTCCAGCCCGCGTTCGACTTCGAGCCACTTGGCGATCACGGAGGTGTCGAGGCCGCCCGAATAGGCGAGGACGACGCGTTTGTTCTCAGGCTTGCTGCTCATCGCGCGCGGCTAGCAGCGACGGCGGGACCGCGCAACGCGCTAAAGCGGGCCTAGCGCAGTTGGCTGTCCTTGCTGCCGCGCCGGTTGATGCCGCTGCTGCGAACGGCGGCGTCCTGCCCGGACTGGCACTCGACACAGCGCTTCACGCCGGGGAGGGCGGTTCGCCGCTTCTCGGGGATCTCCTCGCCGCATTCGATGCACCACTGCTCGCTCTCGCCGCTCGGCATGCGCGAGCGCGCCGCGCTGACCGCGTCGGAGACGGTATCGTCGATCTGGTCCTGCACCGCGCCGTCGCGGGCCCAACCGCCTGCCATGTTTCGGCTCCCTTGGTTCTCAACCCACTGAAAATGGGGGCCAGGGCGACACAATGCAAATTCCTGGCGTCGTGCGCGGAGGAACCCGGCCTAGCCCTTCGCCAGCAGCGCGGCTTCAGCCTCGCTCATGTAGTCGCGGGCATAGGGCAGCGCGTGCCGGTGGCGGGCGTACTGGATCTGGTAGTTGCACATCGCCCCGTTCTCGAAAGCGGCGGCGGCCCCTGCGAGGTAGAATGTCCACATGCGGTAGAAGCGCTCGTCGTACATGCCGACGATTGCTTCGCGGTTGGCCTCGCAATTGGCATACCAGACGCGCAAGGTCTTGGCGTAGTGCAGTCGCCATGTCTCGACATCGGTGGCGATCAGGCGGCATTTTTCGCTGGCGGCGACGGTTTCGCTCAACGCCGGGATATAGCCGCCGGGGAAGATGTACTTGCGGGTGAAGGCGTCGGTCGATCCGGGCGATCCCATCCGACCGATCGTGTGGATCAGCATGACCCCGTCGGTCTTCAGCAGCTTGCCGGTGCAGCGGAAGAACGTCTCGAACTGCGCCTGGCCGACATGCTCGAACATGCCGACAGAGACGATCCGGTCGTACTTCGCGCCTGCCTCCGCATGGTCGCGATAATCGACCAGTTCGATGCTCACCTTGTCGGACAGGCCTGCCTCGGCCACCCGCTTGCGTGCCAGCGCCGCCTGTTCCTCGGACAGCGTGATGCCGGTGACGTGAACATCCGCGCGCGCAGCGAGGAAGATCGCCATCCCGCCCCAGCCGCAGCCGATATCGAGCACCCTCTGCCCCGGCTCGAGCGCCAGCTTGGCGGCGATGTGGGCAAGCTTGGCCTCCTGCGACTGCGCCAGCGTCATATCCTCGTCCGGCCAGTAGCCGCAGCTATACTGCATGTGCTCGGCATCGAGCATCAGCCGGTAGAGATCATTGCCGATGTCGTAGTGGTGCGAGACATTCGCGCGCGAGCGCACGGCGTTGTTCACCTGCTCGCCGTGGAAGGCGATGCGGTTGGCGATCTTCTTGAGCGCATGGGGCCGCGTGTAGCGCGCACCCGCCTCCCATGGGGCATTGCGTGTGAACAGATCGACCATGTCCATCACATCGCCGCGCTCGATCGTCAGGCGGCCGTCCATGAAAGCCTCGGCTGCACCCAGCGCCGGATCGAGCAGGATCTCGCGCGGCACGCGGCGGTCGGTGAAGCGGATTGCGACCTCGAGCGACGCCCTTTCGGGCGATCCGAAGCGCTCGGTCCCACCATCGGCGAAGGTCACGTCCAGCACGCCGTTGGTGATGTGGCTTTGTAACAGACGGCTCAGCAGACGTCTGGCAAGGCCTCCCGAGCGGCTCGTGCCTTGGGTGGCCGGTTCCACGGTTCTCTTACGCATTGACGAACTACTCCGATACAGGTCGGTTCGCCTCTCCCAGTCTCGATCCGCAGCCTAGCGGCCCGAGAATATCCGGTCCAGCAGCGGCGGCTTGCCGGGCTTGGGGGGCAGCTTCCCTGAAAGCTCGTACAGCATATTGCCCAGTTGCACCGCCTGATCCTGGTTCAGCACAAGGCGCGACATCAGGACATCGTCTTCGCTCTCGGGCAGGTTGGTGACGGTCTCCAGGCGCAGAACCATGCTGGCCCCGTAGTCCTGGGCGGTCCAGCCCACCAGCACCCGCACTTCCTCGTCGTTCCAGCTATCGGCCATGGCCGGTCTATCCCTATCCGATGAATGCCTACCCGGGTGAATGCGAGCGCCCAATATCGTCGGGTGCTGGCGCGGACAAGACGGTCACATGCCGGCGTACCATTGGTAGCCACCGAAATCCTCCCAGTAGCCGCCCTTGCCGAGGCCGATATCCTCGAGGGTCGCGACCGCCTCGATTCCGGTCAGATATTTGGCGTGCTTGTAGCCGAGCTGGCGTTCGACGCGGGCCCGCAAGGGCGCGCCGTTGCGGATCGGCAGGGGCTCGCCGTTCAGGCGGTGGGCGATGATCGTTTGCGGGTGCAGGGCATCGATCATGTCGATACTCTCGTAATAGCGACCTTGCGTGTAATCGTCGGCGCAGCGGAAGACGATGTAGTTGGCTTCCGGGCGCACTCCGGCGAGGGCGAGGAAGGTCGACAATTGCGGGCCGGTCCACTGGCCGATTGCGCTCCACCCCTCGACGCAGTCGTGCCGCGTGATTTGGGTGCGCTGGGGCAGCGCCATGATCCGATCGAGCGAGAAGGACAGCGGGCGTTCGACCAGCCCGGAAACGGTAAAGCGCCAGTCGACGAAGCCGTTGGCCGCATGCTCGGGATAGCCGTCGTTCTGCGGATCGGTGGAGCCATTGCCGCGAAAGAAAGGCGAGATGTCTTCGGGCGCATATTCGCGGGCGAGGGCATCGCGCGCACGCACGAAGCGCTGGAGGCCCTTGTGCCAGTCGTCGACGCTCTCGAACAGGCCGCGCCCCGCATCGCTCTGCTGGATCTTCGCGCAGGCACCCAGCATCAGCGCGCCCGAACCGAGCAGCACGTTGCGGCGCTTCATCGGGATGCTCATTCGCTCTCTCCCGTGGCAGTCTTCGCGAAAGACGGGCTGGTCGGCTCGTGGTCGCCGCCGAGCGTCATCGCCCGCAGCTGACCAAGCGGGGCGGTCAGCAGGACCAGCGCGACGTGGACGATGAAGAAGCCGAACAGGCCCCAGGCGAACAGGAAGTGGATCGAGCGCGCGCTCTGCCGTCCGCCGAACAGGTCGAGCAGCCAGGGGAAGGCGGCGTCCATGCCGGGGCTGATCGCCATGCCGGTGAGGATCATGCCGGGCAGCAGGACGCCGAGGACGAGGCCGTAGGCGAGCTTTTGAAGGAAGTTGTACTTGCCCGCGCCATGCGCGAAATCGAGCCGCAGATGCTGGACGATATCGCGCCCGATTGCGGACAGGCGCCACTCGCGCCGGCTCGTCGCGAGATCGCGGCGGAAGTGGCCGTTCCACAGCATCGCGATCCAAATGCCCAGCAGGCCGAAGGCAAAGGGCAGGGCCATCAGCAGGTGCCAGTCGCGCGCCTTGGCGAGGCTGTAGAAGCCGGGGATCGTCATCCAGCCGGGAAAGCGCGGAACCTCAAGCCACGCCTGCTCGGGCGCGAAGCCCCATTCGCCCCAGTAGAGGTAGGGGTGCGCGTTGGAGATGTTCAGTCCGCTCATGAACAGCACCACGACCGCGATAAGGTTGACCCAGTGCCAGATGCGGGTCGACAGAAAGTGCCTCATCGGGCGCCCTCGCGTTCGAGATAGATCACGTCGCGCGGCTGGCTGAGCAGGTGCTGCCCGCTATCGACGAACAGCGTTTCGCCGCTTGCGAGGTCGCCGCCCGCGAGCATCACGGCGGCCTCCGCCACATCGGCGGGCGTGGTGCGGCGGCGGCGCAGGTTGAGCAGGTGCGAGCGTTCGGCCTCCTCCTCGCTCTGGTCGTGGCTGGCGAGGATCGCGCCGGGCGCGAGGCCGTAGACCCGGTCGCCCGGCCCGGCAGCACCTCCATTGTCGCGAGACTGGGAAAGCATGCGGATCGTCGCGTCGAGCGCGTGCTTGCTCATCGTATAGCTGAAGAAATCGGGGTTCGGGTTGGCGAGCTTCTGGTCGGTCACCTGGATCACCCGCCGCCCCGCCTTTGCCTGCGCATGGGTGAGGTAACTCTGCGCGAGTATGGCGGGCGCGCGGGCGTTGATCTCCATCGCCTCTCGAAAAGTATCGGGATCGAGCGCGGTCACATCGTCGGGCGTGAACACGGCCGCCGAATTGACGAGGCAGCGCCAGTCGGGGAGCCGCTCCGCCAGATCGCGCGCCAGCGCCCCGGGCGCGTGGTCCTCTGCGAGATCGGCCTGCACGGTTTCGGCGGAGGGCAGCCGCGCGGCGAGCGTCCCCGCTTCCTCGTCCGAAGATCGATAGTGAACCACCACATGCCACCCCGCATCGGCGAAGGCCCGCGAAAACGCTGCGCCAAGGCGCTGTGCGCCTCCGGTTACGAGTACGGCGGGCCGGTCCATCCCGGGCAGAAGACCACAGCAGCGGTCCGCAATAAAGCCAAAAGTCGGAACGGGGGCGCAGTGTGCCGGTTCGTGAGGCGAGGGGGGAAGATGGCACTCCAACGCGACATGGGCCTTGGCGGGCTCGTATTCTACGGAACGGGCACGATCCTCGGCGCCGGGATTTTCGTCGTCATCGGCGAAGTTATGGGCGAAGCCGGGCCAGCGGCACCGCTGGCCTATGCGCTTGCCGGACTGGTTGCCGTGTTCACCGCCTTGTCCTTCGCGGAAGTCGGCGCACGCGTGCCGACAGCGGCAGGCGCCATCGACTATGTCGAAGCCGGTTTCGGCGATCGGGCGGCGCTTCCCGCCATCGTCGGCTGGCTGCTGATCGCCGCGAATATCGTTTCCGGGGCGACGATCACGACCGGCTTCGTGAGCTATCTCGCCAGCTTCGTCGAGGTGCCGGGATGGCTGGCAACGGTCGGGTTGCTGGCAATCGTCGGCTTCGTTTCCATTGCGGGCATGAAGCAGGCCGCCTGGTTCATGACCGCGACGACTGCGCTGGGTCTTGTAACGCTGCTCGCGATTCTCTGGCTGGCGCGCGACGGGCTGTTCGCCTGGACCGGCCTGCTGCTGGACGGTAGCGTGCTCGAGGGGACCGGGTCCGCCACCTTTGCGGGCATTCTGGCGGGGGCGTTCCTCGCCATCTACAGTTTCATCGGCTTTGGCGACATGGCGCAGACCGCGGAGGAGTTGAAGCGCCCCAGGCGCAATCTCCCGCGCGGGATCATCATCACCATCCTGATCGTGTTCACCTTCTATCTGCTGATCGCGGCGGCGCTGGGCGGTCTGAACGACATCGAGGGGATTGCGCGGGCCGACGCGCCGCTGGTTTATGCGGCGGTACGCGGCGGTGAGTTCGCTGCGCTGCCGCTGGCGCTCGCCAGCCTGCTCGTCATCGTCAACGGCGCGCTCACGCAGATTGTCGCGGCAAGCCGCCTGCTGATGGATCTGGGCCGCGACGGGCGCGGCGGCGTACCCGGCAAGGCTGGCGAGGTGAGCGAAAGAACCAACACGCCCGTCCCCGCGACATTGGCGGTGCTGGCGGTGGTGCTGGGGCTGGCGCTGTTCGTCCCGCTGGGCACGCTAGCCAGCGCGACGAGCCTCGTGATTCTGTTGGTCTTCGCGATGGTCAACGCGGCGCTGTGGCGGCTGAAGCGGCGCTCGCAGCCCGAGGACGTGCCCAACCTGTGGCTGGCTGTGCCGGTCATCGGCCTCGTCCTGTGCGTGCTGACGATTATCGGGCAGGTGGTGCTGTGGACCGCCGGGGGCGCCTCCCTCTAGGCAGGCACCCGCAGCGTGAGCGCGCGCCAGTTTCGCTGCACGCCATCGGCACCTTCACCGCGATAGGTTTCGCCGTGAAGCACAGTGAATCCTGCATCGCGGTAGGTCTTCTCCAGCCAGCCTTCGTCGGGCAGGTTGGTCCAGCGCCCGAGCCGATCGCGGCCTTCGTCGGGGTGATCCTCGTCGCCGAGCTTGAAGTTGGCAAAATGGAAGCCCCCCGGCTTGAGCGTGCGGCGGATCCGGGCCAGCACGCCGGGCAGATCGGCGCGTGGCACATGCAGCAGGCAGGCGTGGGCCCAGACGGCATCATAGCCCGCTGCGGTATCGATTTCTTCGAAGCGCATCGTCCGGGCGCCGATATCGAAGCGCTCGTTCGCCTTGGCGACCATCGCGGGTGTGCCATCGGTCGCATCGAGATCGAACCCGCGTTCGAGAATGCGCGCGGAATCGCGCCCGCCGCCGCAGCCCAGCTCCAGGATACGCGCGCCCGGTGTTAACCGATCGAGAAAGGCATCGAGATGGCGGCTGGGGGCCTGCCCGGAGCTGAGCGTGTAGCGCGGCGCGGCCTTTTCGTAATAGTCGATGGTCGCGCTGTCGGTGCTCATTCGTCTTTCAGGTGCTCGGCAAGGAAGGCGAGCGTGGCAGGCCAGATTTCCCGCTGCGCGGCAAGGGTTGCCTCGTCGTAGCGCGACTCGCCCTCGGTTCGCTGGACTCCGGTTCCCGATAGCGCATGGCCCGCGTCGGGGTAGATCATCGCCACGGTTTCGAGACTCCCGGCCTCGGCCCGGCGTTCGGCGATGTTCTGTGCCATGCCGCCCGAATTCCAGGTGTTGTCGGCATCGCCACCGGCGACCAGCACCGGCTCGTCGATATCCTCCACGCGGATACGCGCGGCGGGAACCCGGCCAGGATTGGCGCGACGGCCTGCGTCCTGCGGCGTGCGCAGGCGTACCGTTTCCCCGGGGATCGCGTATTTCGCGAATTCCTCCTCCATGCCCAGATAGGGCACGAAGGGCAGAGCCTCGCCTTCCCACGAGAAGCTGCTGACCTCACCCGGTTTTGCCTGCGGGCCCCAGCCTTCCCAGATCACGTCGCTCGGCACGATGGCGACCACGGCGGCGAACCCATCGATCCGGCTGGCTCCGGCGAGCACGAATTCCGCGCCTTTGGATACGCCGTAGAGCCCGATCCCGTCGCCCTTCACGTCATCGCGCGCACGAAGCCAGTCGCGCGCGACGGCGAGCTTTTCGAGCGGGATCGAATCGAATGCTTCGGGCAGGTCGGGCAACTGCCGGTCGGGCGGGAGGTAGCCCGGCGAATAGTATGGCAGGCCGAGGATCGCGTAGCCCTGTTCGAGAAAGCGCGGGGCGGAGCCGCGCGATCCCATGTCCCCGCCTTCGCTGCCGCCCAGGACAATGACCACGGGGAACGGGCCTTCGCCTTCGGGCGTGGCAAAGTAGGCATAGGGAAGTTCGTCGCCGACCATGACTTCGGTCGGCGAAACCGGCGGGCCTGGATCGGCCGCTGCGCCGGTTGGGATCGCCAGGCAGAAGGCGACGAACAGCGTGAAAACCTTGTGCAATTTCATACTCCCATAGTGTATTATGGCAGCATTACACCTCCGCGTGCCTGTTTCAAGCCGCCGATGCAGCCTCCGCCGCTTCCCGATCCCTTTGGGCGCGGCTCTTCTTCTCCGCCGCCGTCTTCAGCTGGCCGCAGGCTGCGCCGATGTCGCGTCCGCGCGGGGTGCGGACCGGTGCGCTGATGCCGCCTTCGAACACGATGTCCGAAAAGGCGCGAATGCGTTCGGGAAGCGAGGTCTCGTAGTCGCTGCCCGGCCACGGGTTGAACGGGATGAGGTTCACCTTCGCGGGCAGATCGTACTTGCGCAGCAGGCGGACGAGCTCGCGCGCGTCCTCGTCGCTGTCGTTCTTGTCCTTGAGCATGATGTACTCGAAGGTGATCCGCCGCGCGTTGCTGGCGCCGGGATAGTCGGCGCAGGCCTGCAGCAGTTCCTCGATGCCGTACTTCTTGTTGAGCGGCACGATCTCGTCGCGGATATCCTTGCGCACGGCGTGCAGCGACACCGCAAGATTAACGCCGATCTCCTCGCCGCAGCGCTCCATCATCGGCACGACGCCACTGGTCGAGAGCGTGATGCGGCGCTTCGACAGCGCAAGGCCGTCGCCGTCCATGACCAGCTTCATCGCGTCACGGACATTGTCGAAATTATACAGCGGCTCGCCCATGCCCATCAGCACGATATTGGTCAGCAGGCGTCCGTCGGCGGTGTAGGCACTCTCGCTCTCGTCGCCGAGGTCGTCCATCGTGCCCTTGGGCCATTCGCCAAGGCTGTCTCGCGCGAGCATCACCTGGCCGACGATCTCGCCGGGCGTCAGGTTGCGCACCAGCCGCATCGTGCCCGTGTGGCAGAAGCGGCAGTTGAGCGTGCAGCCGACCTGGCTCGAGATGCACAGCGTTCCGCGATCGGCATCGGGGATGAACACCATCTCGAAATCTTTGCCGTCGCTGGTGCGCAGCACCCATTTGCGCGTGCCGTCGGTCGAATGATGCGCCTCGACCACTTCCGGGCGCCCGATCACGAAACGCTCGGCGAGCCACGGGCGCATGGTCTTGGCGATGTCGGTCATCGCGTCGAATTCGGTCACGCCGCGGTGGTAGAGCCAGTGGAACACCTGCTTGGAGCGCAGCTTGGCCGCTTTCTTGTCGAGGCCCGCAGCCTCGAACAATTCTGCGATGCGCGCTTTGGGCAGGCCGATCAGATCCACGCGCCCATCGGCGCGCGGCGTGATGTCGCGCGGTGTCGGCACCGGATCGAAGGCTCCGGGCGTGGGCATGAGGTCGGTATGGGCCATGGGAAAGCCGCACATAGTCGCTTCGATGCCCGAATTCCAGCGCCTCGCCTGGGGCGGACTTTTGTTCCTGCGGTTCGTCGCGCGTAGGCGGCGGTATGACGAACGATTGTTACGCGAATGCAACAGCATCTTGTTGTGTGACATTCATGAAACTTCGTGCGCCCCCGGGTCATTTCCCCTCCGTGCCGCATCGCAGACGGCATGGAAGAAGAAGGAAGTACCCCCAATGACCAAGATGTTTGCACTTCTCGCGACGGGCTCGCTCGCCGCGCTCGCCACTCCCGCCGCCGCACAGGTTGCCGATGATTCCCCCTTCACCGGCCTGCGCGTGCAGGGCACCACCGGCTATGACCAGATCCGTGCCGGGAGCAGCGTGGACGACGATCTGAACGAGGACAACAACGACCAGTCTGCCGAAGGCGTGCTCTACGGCGCGGCGATCGGCTATGATGTCGATCTCGGCAGCGTCGTGATCGGCCCCGAAGCCGAAATCTCCGGCTCGACCGCCGAGACCGATTTCACCGACGGCGATTTCGAGGGCTTCGGCTTCGGCAATGTCTCGGCGGGCCGCGATCTCTATCTCGGTGCGCGCGTGGGCGTGAAAGCCAACGAGAACATGATGTTCTACGCCAAGGGCGGCTACACCAACGCCAAGCTCAACGTGCGCAGCAATGACGGCACGACCGAGTTCGACACGGACTACGATCTGGACGGCTACCGCGTCGGTGGCGGCCTCGAATATGCCTTCGGGAACAACATGTTCACCAATATCGAGTACCGCTATTCCAACTATTCGGAGGCCGAGGTCGACTTCGACGGCACGCTGCCCGACAGCGACCGCTTCGAGGTCGATACCGATCGCCATCAGGTGACCGTGGGCCTGGGCATGCGCTTCTAGGCGCGGCACCACCCGAAATCGAAAGGGGCGCGGCCTTCACGGGCCGCGCCCTTTTTTATTGCAGACCTCCCGCCCCGGGAGGTCCGATATGAGAAACTCAATCCCGCGCGCAGGCGATGGTCGCGGCGTCGATCGCGGTGGCCACGCCCGAGAGGCTGTAGCGGTCGGTAAAGCGGTTGCCGCCCCGGTCGGTCGCGGACACGCTCATCCGCGATCCGGCGCGCATGGCGGCGACGATGGCCGCGTCCATCCGCTTGTCCTGCGCCCAGGCGTCTGCCTCGCCCGCCGTGAGCCGATAGCTCTCCCCGCCGACCCGCAGGGTGACGCCCCCGTTCGAGGCGAGCCGCCGCGAAAGCCGCAGGTGAACCTGGTTGCGGATCTTGCGATTGGGCCAGGTACCCACGGTCGCATAGGGCTCGAAGTCGCGGGCGCCATCGCTCCGCTCGGCCTTGGAGATGGCGTAGCAGCGCGGCAGGCGCGGATCGCGGAACGCGCCCCAGTCGTCGAACACGCCGAGCGAAGATCGGGCGAGCGCCGGGCTGGCGAGGGCAGTCGCGATTGCGGCCAGGATCAGCGCGGCACGCTTCATGCCGCCCGGCTCGTCTTGTCGGGGTAGGAGATCGCGAGCACTTCCCATTCGCGCAGGCCCGTGGGGCCCTTGACCATGCGCACGTCGCCCACTTCCGCGCCGCGCAGGGCGCGCGCCAGCGGCGAGGACCAGCCGATCCGGCCTTCGCCCGCCTCCTGTTCGTCATCGCCGACCAGCGTGAGCGTGCGCTCCCGGTCGTCTTCATCCACCAATGTTACGGTCGCGCCAAAGAACACCCGGTCGCGTGTCGGCTGCTCGGCGGGGTCGATCACCCGCGCGGCCTTCATCCGCCGCGCGAGATGCGCCAGCTCGCGGTCGATCTCGCGCATCTTCTTGCGCCCGTAGAGGTAGTCGCCGTTTTCGGAGCGGTCGCCATTGCCCGCCGCCCAGCTGACGATCTCGACGATCTCGGGCCGCGCGGTGCCCAGCAGGTGATCGTAGCGCGCCTTCATCGCAGCATAGCCTGCGGGCGTGATGGGATTGTCCGCTTTCATGGCGGCAAGCCTAGCGCGGCTCAGCGCAGGAAGTCACCCGCCATTCTCGGCCGGCCATATGCGGCGCGGTCGGGATGGAGCTGTTCGTAGACGGCGGCATTCTCGATCACGCGCTGGACGTAGTTCTTGGTCTCGTAGATCGGAATCCGCTCGATCCAGGTCACGAAGTCGATCCCGCCATTGCGCGGATCGCCATTGTCGCGCAGCCAGCGGTTCACGTTGCCCGGCCCCGCGTTGTAGGCCGCGATGGCGAGCGGGTAGGAGCCGCCGTAATAGTCCATCATGCGGGCGAAATAGGCATTGCCCAGCTGCATGTTGTAGCTCGGACTGGCGATCAGGTTGTCCCGGCTGTAGCCGAGGCCCAGCTTGCCCGCCTGTTCGCGCGCGGTGGCCGGCATCAGCTGCATCAGCCCGCGCGCGCCCGCATGGCTGATCGCATTGGCGGCGAACTGGCTTTCCTGCCGCGAGATCGCATGGACCATGGTCCAGTTGGCCCCGCCCGGAGGCGTTACCGTGGGAAAGCCCTGCTGTACGAAGCCTCGATGGCCGTCGGCGGCGGCCGCTTCGGCGACGTTGACCGCAAGGTCGCGCCGCCCGGTCTCGCGCGCCAGTTCGGCGACCAGCGCGTGTTCCTCGGGCGTGTCGGCCTGATCGGAGATTGCCTGATAGAACTGGATGCCGGTGCGCCATGGCGCGCCGCGCGCCACCTCGCGCACGGCAGCGGTCAGCGGTGCACCCTCGAAGGCGTTGCGCTGCTGCGCGCTGGGCAGGGCGACGCTGTCGCCACCCAGCGGGGGCACCTCGCGGCCGAGCTTGGCGAGCGCGAGCTGGCCGTAGAAGCGGTCGGGATAGGCTGCGGCCATCTCGTAATAGCGGTTGGCTTCGCCCCGGTCGCCCGCGCGTTCCGAAGCGAGGCCCGCCCAGTAGAACCCCTTGGAACGCGTCTGCGGTGTCTGCGCTGCCGCGCCGTAGCGATAGAACAGCGGGGCGGCCCGGGCCGGCTGGCCAAGGTTCCAGTAGGCATTGGTTCCGCCCAGCCACATCAGCGAGGTGTAATCGTCGCGCAGGCGATAGGCTTCCTTGGAGATGTCGGTGCCCGGCGCGAACAGATCGTCGACCTTGGCGGCGATCTGCGCCGAAGGGTCGGAGCCTGCTCCGCGCGCGACACGCAGCGCCTCGCCGACGAAATCCTCCGGGTCGTAGGCGGGCGAATCGAAGGAGGGGCGGTTGGCGAGCAGCGTGATCGCCTGCGGCAACTGTCCGTTTTCGCGGTAATATTTCGCGAGATTATAGACGTAGCCCGCGTCCTGGTTGGCATCGGCGGGTAGGGGCACGCCTGCGCTCTCCGCGCCATAGCCCTGGATCAGCGCGAGCCGGATGGTGAACAGGTCGCGGTTGGCGGGCGAGACGCGGGTAATCTGGCGTTGCGCCGCCTCGGTCGCGCTCTGCCACAGTAGCGCGTTCATCCGCGCGTCTTCGTCTTCCGGGGTGAACTGCGATCCGAACAGCGAGAGCAGATAGGGCTCGCTCGTCGAACTCATCTCGCCCTCGCGCCATGCCTCGCGCGCGACGGCGGCGGCTTCGGGGCGCGAGACCGACGAAAGTGCCAGCGCATAGCGGGCTCTGCCGGCGTTCGTAACCGGCGGCAGCGCATCGAAGAAGGCCACCATGCTCTCGGGCGAGGCAAAGCTTTCGTCGAGCCTGTTTTCCGCCCGCTCACGCAGGCGGTCGGCCTGCGGGAAATCGGGATAGGCGAGCAGAAAACTCGCATATTCGGCGAAGGGCAGCTCGCGCTCTTCGATCAGATATTCCCAGCGGGCGACCACCTGCGCCATGCGCGTGGGCGCGCTGGCGATCAGCTCCGCACGGGCGCGATCCCAGCTCGCCGCATCCTGGGCGAGGGCGGGCGGAGTGATGGAGGTGGTGGAAACAAGCGCGAGGGCCAGAAACGGAAGTCGGGTCATGCTGGACATTATGGCCGCGGGCTCCTTATCAGGCACTGAACGAATTGGGCGGAAAGGGTGCGCAAATGCCCCTGTTTTGCTGTTTCACCATATAGTCCAATGCAGGAGCGCTTCAAATGTTCTCAGGCTCTATTCCGGCGCTGGTAACCCCATTTCGGGACGGCAAGCTGGACGAAGCCGCCTTTCGCACGCTGGTCGACTGGCAGATCGAGCAGGGCAGTTCGGCGCTGGTGCCCTGCGGGACGACGGGCGAGGCCTCGACGCTTTCCAATGCCGAGCATCACCGGGTGATCGAGCTGTGCGTGGAACAGGCCGCAGGCCGCGTGCCGATTATCGCGGGGTGCGGCAGCAACGACACCAACAACGCGCTGCTGCACCTCAAGTTCGCCAAGAAGGCGGGGGCGACGGCGGGCCTGTGCGTTGCGCCCTATTACAACAAGCCCAGCCAGGCAGGGCTGATCGCACATTTCAGCCACCTCGCCGAACATGGCGAGCTGCCGATCGTGCTTTACAACGTGCCGGGACGGACCGTGACCGATCTCCTGCCGGAGACGGTGTGCGCGCTCGCCGAGAAGTTCCCCGACGTGATCGTGGCTATCAAGGATGCGAGCGAGGATCTGTCGCGCGTGGCCGATCACCGCATGGGTATTTCCCGCGATTTCTGTCAGCTTTCGGGCAATGACGAGCTGGCGCTGCCGTTCAACGCGGCGGGCGGTTCGGGTTGTATATCGGTCACCGCCAATGTCGCGCCCGCGCTGTGCGCCGAATTCCAGCAGGCCTGCGCGGAGAACGATCTGGTCAAGGCGCGCGAGCTCAACGACCGGCTCTACCCGCTGCATTACGCGATGTTCGAGGACTCGAGCCCCGCGCCGGTAAAATACGCGCTGAGCCGCACACAGAGCTGGATGACCGACGAGGTCCGCCTGCCGCTGACTGCCTGCTCCGAACCCGCGCGGCAGGCGGTCGACAAGGCGCTCGAACATGCGGGGCTGGTGTGAGGATGACCCCGAAAGCCCTGTTTCTCGCCCCTCTCGCCCTCGGCCTTGCCGCGTGTGCAACGACGCCGCAGGCCCCTGCCGACAGCCTCGATGCCATCGCGGACGATTACCTCCTCCTCCAGCTGACCATCGGCGAGAAGGAAGATGGCTATATCGATGCGTATTACGGGCCCGAGGCCGTGCAGCAGCAGGCCGTGGCCGACGCGTCGGGCTACACGCTGCCGCAGCTCGAAGCGCGGGTCGTGGCGCTCAAGCTGCGCGCGGGCGCGTTCGCCGATGACGGTATCGAGGGCGACAGCATGGAGGAACGCCGCGCGCGCTTCCTCGCCGCGCAGCTGACCGCAGCGCGCACGCGGCTGCGCATGATGCGCGGCGAGACGATTCCCTTCGTCGAGGAAGCCGAAGGCCTGTTCGGCGTCCGGCCCGAGACCCCACCGCTCTCCAGCTTCGACGAGACCATCGCGCGGATCGATGCGCTGGTGCGGGGCGAGGGCCCGCTGTGGCAGCGGATCGAGGGCTTCACCGATCGCTTCAATATTCCCGAGGACCGCCTCCAGCCGGTGCTCGATGCCGCGATTGCCGAGTGCAAGCGGCGCACGCTGGAACGGATCGCGCTGCCCGCAGGCGAGAGCTTCACGCTGGCGCTGGTCACCGAGAAGCCTTGGTCGGGCTACAACTATTATCAGGGCGGTTATGCCTCGAAGATCGAGATCAACACGGCCCTGCCGGTGCGGCTCAACCGCGCGGTCGATCTGGGGTGCCATGAGGGCTATCCCGGCCACCACGCGTTCAACGCGCTGCTCGAAAAGAACCTGGTGAATGCGCGCGGCTGGACCGAGTTTTCGGTCTATCCGCTGTTTTCGCCGCAATCGCTGATCGCCGAAGGCTCGGCCAATTACGGCATCGATCTCGCCTTTCCGGGCGACGAGCAATTGGCCTTCGAGCGCGAGGTGCTCGCGCCGCTGGCGGGCCTGCCGACCGATGATCTGGCAACCTATGCCGCCCTGCGCGAAGCGATGCGCGATCTCGGCCCCGCGCGCTACACTATCGCCGCGCAATATCTGGCGGAAGAGATCACGCGCGAGGAAGCTGCGGACCTGCTCCAGCGCTACCAGCTGGTCTCGCCCGAGCGTGCGCAGCAATCGCTCTCCTTCATCGACACCTATCGCAGCTACATCATCAATTACGGGCTGGGGCGCGACATGGTGCAGGACTGGGTCGAGCGCGGCGGAGTGGATCGGGCAACCCGGTGGGAGCGGATGGAGCACCTGCTGAGCGAGCCGACGTTGCCGGGCGATCTCTAGACCTTTCCTTCTGGCGCATGGGGGCCTACATCGCGCCCCCTTATGCCTCGCCCCAAGCCACCCACTTTCGACAAGCGCAAGGTCGTCGCCGAGAACCGGCGCGCGCGGTTCGACTATGCCGTGGAGGAGAAGTTCGAGGCGGGCATCGCGCTGCAGGGCACCGAGGTGAAGTCGCTGCGATCGGGCGAGGCAACCATCGCCGAAAGCTATGCCGAGATTCGCGATGGCGAGGCTTGGCTGATCAATGCCAACATCCCCGAATTCACCCACGGCAACCGTTTCAATCACGAGCCCAAGCGGCCGCGCAAGCTGCTGTTGCATGAGCGCGAGATCGAGAAGCTGCTCGGCGCGGTTGAGCGCAAGGGCATGACGCTGGTGCCGCTGTCGGTGTATTTCAACGGACAGGGTCGGGCGAAGGTCGAATTGGCGCTGGCCAAGGGCCGGCAGACCAAGGACAAGCGCGACTACATCAAGGATCGCGACTGGCAGCGCGACAAGGCGCGGATCATGCGCGAGCGCGGATAAATTTTTGCGGATGGGGCGGTCCGATTAAGGAAGCGGCCACCCTGCGCGGGCTAACCCGGCGAAGTGCCTTCGGACGGGCGTATTCTTAACCGATTTCGGGGGACCGTGCCTTGCCCTTCGCGCCCCCCGCCACCATCATCGAACGAGCAGTATGAGCCAGGGATCCGACAGCCTCCGCAAGCCGACGATGCGGTCGGCGACGTGGGCTTATCTGCGTCGGTATACGGACCGCGACAAGCTGGCGGAGAGCCGCATTCTCAGGCCCATCGCCCATCGCATTCTCAGCCCCGAACTCTGGCGCTTCACCCGCCGCAACGTGCCGCGCGGCGTGGCGCTGGGCCTGTTCGCGGGCTTCGTCATCCCGGTCGGGCAGATCTTCCTTGCGCTGGTGCTCGCTTTCACCGTGCGCGCCAATGTGCCGATCGCCAGCGCGGCCACGCTGGTCACCAATCCGCTCACCTTTCCCTTCTGGGTCTGGGCCGCGAACAGGCTCGGCCACAAGATCCTGAGCATCGCGCCCGAAACCGGCGAGGCGCTGATCCAGACCGATGGGTTCATGTCGGTCGGCGGGCTGTTCGAGGCGGCGGGCGCGACCGTGCTCGGCTTCTTCGTCTTCACGGTTATATTCCCCCCGGTTGGCTACTTCGTCTCCAAGGCGGTGTGGCGTATGGCGATGGGGCGCAGGCGCAAGAAGCGGCTGCAGCGCGGTGTCCTTCAGCGCCAGATGGCAACAAGCGAATCGCCGCAGGAGGACGAGGCCGCGTGAGTTCGCCGGACGCACCGCAACGCACCGACAGGCCGTTCGGCTGGCCGGTCCTGTTGATCGCGCTGGTCGTCAGCGTCGGCGCGGTCTGGTTCCTCAGCAACCTCCCGATCCTCACCGCCGCCTATGCGGGAGGGCTCGCCACCCTGATGGCGCTGCTCGTCGTGTTGCGCGGCAAGTCCGGGGGCGGGCAGAGCGACGCGCTGGCTCCACCCGACTGGAGCGTCACGCTGGCCGCGATCGACCAGCCGGGCACGCTGGTCGCGATTACCGATCGCGCCAACCGGCTGGTTTGCGCCAGCAGCGCTTTCTCTTCCCGCTTCGGAGTCGAGAAGGCGCCGCCCAACCTTTCGCTGAGCGAGGAGAGCGCGACCGAGGCGCTGCTCAGGACCGCGCGCGAAGCCTGGCGCGACGGGCGCGCGCATGCCTCGCACCTTGCGCTCGGCAAGGACGATCTGCGCTGGGAGGTCGAGGCGCTGCGTGCGGGACGCGGCGAGGACCATCTCGTCTGGCGCTTCCGCCCCGAATCGAGCGAGGATCTGGCCAGCGACGTGGGCCAGCTGATCGCGGGGGCGCTGGGCAAGATGCTCGACCGGGCAGGCGTGGTCGCCGCGCTGGTCTCTCCCGAAGGCACGGTACGCGCGGCGTCGCCTGCCTTCGTCGACCGCGCCACGGGCGATCCCTCCGCCACGCTTGCAGGCCGCGAGTTCGCCGATTTCCTGCGGCTGGACGAGCGCGAGCGCATCTTCTTTGCGCGCACGGGCCGCGAAGGCGAGCCGTTCAAGCTGATCCACGTGTCGCTCAACGATCTCGACGACGAATGGGCGGCCGGGCCCGAGGATGCGCCCTCGCTGATGCTGCTGATGGAGGCGCATGCCGCGCTGGCCGACAATGCAACCGGCGATTCGACCCCCAAGCTCGAAGCGCTGATCGAAGCCCTGCCATTGGGCCTCGCGATGACCGATCGCGACGGGCGCTTCCTGTTTGCCAACCCGGCTTTCCTGCGCGCCATCGGGCGGACCGGGAAGGGCCTGCCGACATTCCCCTCCGATCTCGTGGTGCGCGAGGACAAGAGCGCGATTTCCGATGCGGTTCGTCGCTTCGGCAAGGGCGGGGTCGCGAGTGGCGATGTCGCGGTGCGGCTGGCGTCGGCGCCCGAAGAGCCGGTCTCGCTCGGCCTTGCCAGCGTGCGCGGGCTGGGCGAGCCCGCCGTGCTGCTGACGCTGGCCGATTCGAAGGAAGAGACCGAGCTCAAGCGCCAGATCGCTCAGGCGACCAAGATGCAGGCGATCGGACAATTGGCGGGCGGAGTGGCGCATGACTTCAACAACGTGCTGACCGCGATCATCGGCTATTGCGACCTCATGCTGCTGCGCCACATGCCGGGCGACAGCGACTACGACGACATCCAGCAGATTCGCGCCAACTCGAACCGCGCGGCCAGCCTCACCCGGCAATTGCTCGCCTTCAGCCGCCAGCAGACTCTGCGGCCCGAGGTGCTGCAGCTGCCCGACGTGGTGTCGGAGGTCAGCCAGCTGCTCAAGCGCCTGCTGGGCGAGAAGATCGAACTGCGCGTGCGGCACGACCGTGATCTCGGCCCGGTCCGCGCCGATCCGGGGCAGCTCGAACAGGTGATCGTCAATCTCGCGGTCAATGCGCGCGATGCCATGGCTGCCCAAGGTGAGAATGGGGGCGATGGCACCGGCACGCTGGTCATGTCGACCCGCAAGGTCTCCGTGAAGGAGACCCGCAACCATGCCGCCGACATGCCGCCGGGCGAATATACCGCGCTGATCGTGCGCGATACCGGCGGGGGCATCCCACCTGCGGTGATGAGCAAGATTTTCGATCCGTTCTTCACAACCAAGGAACTGGGGAAGGGCACCGGGCTCGGACTCTCGACCGTCTACGGCATCATCCGCCAGTCGGGCGGCTATATCTATGTCGAGAATATCGAGGGCGGCGACGGGCTGGGCCCGGGCGCGCGCTTCGCGATTTATCTGCCCGTCCACCACGGTGCGGTCGCGGGCGAGGAGAAGCGCAGCGACCCCGACGAGCCTGCGCGTGCGTGGTCGAGCGGGGGGCGCGTGTTGCTGGTCGAGGACGAGGACATGGTCCGCGCGGTGGCAGAACGTGCGCTGGTGCGTGCCGGGTTCACCGTCAACGCCCAACCCGATGGTGAGGACGGACTGGCCGAGATCGCCAATGGCGGCGAGTTCGATCTGATCGTGTCGGACGTGGTCATGCCGGGGATGGACGGGCCCGCGATGGCCCGCGCAATCCGCAAGCTGAAGCCCGAGATCCCGATCCTCTTCATGTCGGGCTATGCCGAGGAAACGCTGCGCAACGAGATCAGCATCGACAATATGCATTTCATCGCCAAGCCGTTCAGCGTGGAACAGATATCGCGCAAGGTCGGCGAGGTGCTCGGCGCAGTTAACGCCTGAATCCTGCGTTTTTGCGCGCCTCCGAAAAAATCCTCGTTCCCTACTTGTTCTATCGGAACATAAGCGGTACATACTGCTCATGTCGATAAGGGTCATGCCCGACTAGGCACATGAAGGAGAGCGTGCGATGGCTGCGAAACTCAAGCTGGTAGACGACAAGGAAAGCAACGTGGACCGTCAGAAGGCGCTCGACGCCGCCCTTGCGCAGATCGACCGGGCATTCGGCAAGGGCTCGGCGATGAAGCTGGGCTCCAAGGAAGCCATGAACGTCGAATCGATTTCGACCGGCTCGCTGGGGCTCGACATTGCCCTTGGCATTGGCGGCCTCCCCAAGGGCCGCGTGATCGAGGTCTACGGGCCGGAAAGCTCGGGCAAGACGACCCTCGCGCTGCACGTGATTGCGGAAGCGCAGAAGGCGGGCGGCACCGCCGCCTTCGTCGATGCCGAGCACGCGCTCGACCCGGTCTATGCCAGAAAGCTGGGCGTCGATATCGACGAACTGGTCGTCTCGCAGCCCGATACGGGCGAGCAGGCGCTGGAAATCACCGACACGCTGGTCCGCTCGAACGCGATCGACGTGCTGGTGGTCGATTCGGTTGCCGCACTGGTGCCGCGGGCCGAGATCGAGGGCGAGATGGGCGACAGCCATGTCGGCCTGCAGGCGCGCCTGATGAGCCAGTCGCTGCGCAAGCTAACCGGCTCGATCAACCGTTCCAAGTGCATGGTCATCTTCATCAACCAGCTGCGGATGAAGATCGGCGTGATGTACGGCAACCCGGAGACGACCACCGGGGGCAATGCGCTCAAGTTCTACGCCAGCGTGCGGCTCGACATCCGCCGCACCGGGCAGATCAAGGACCGCGACGAGATCATCGGCAACTCGACCCGGGTGAAGGTGGTCAAGAACAAGGTCGCACCGCCGTTCAAGCAGGTCGAGTTCGACATCATGTACGGCCAGGGCATTTCCAAGATCGGCGAGATTCTCGATCTGGGCGTGAAGGCTGGGCTGGTGGAGAAATCGGGTTCGTGGTTCTCCTACGACAGCACCCGGATCGGCCAGGGGCGCGAGAACGCCAAGACCTTCCTCAAGGAAAACCCCGAGATTTGCGACAAGTTGGAGGCTGCGATCCGCGGCAAGACCGACGATGTCGCCGAGGAGATGATGGTCGGCCCTGACGCGGAGGACTGATCGCTTCTTCTCTAGCGGGTGCGAGGGAGCGCCCGGAAACCCGGAAAGCCGGTTGCGAACCTCCCCGGTGGAGGCATCGCGACCGGCTTTTCCGTTTCGGGCGCCTGCCCGGCGCGCGGCGTGCCCCTGCCGGGCCCATGCCGCACCTATGCCGTCCCTGCCGGGATGCGCATGAGCGCGCGGGGGAGCTTGTCGCTTGCGCCCTTCTTGCCTAACTCGGCGGGTATATGACGAGCACCAACGACATCCGCCGCACCTTCATCGAATTCTTCGAAAGCCGGGGCCATGCCCGCGTGCCCTCGGCACCGCTGGTGCCGCACAACGACCCCAGCCTGATGTTCGTCAACGCAGGCATGGTCCCGTTCAAGAATGTCTTCACCGGGCTCGAAACCCCGCCGAGCCCGCGCGCGGTCAGCGCGCAGAAATGCGTGCGCGCCGGCGGCAAGCACAACGATCTCGACAATGTCGGCTACACCGCGCGTCACCACACCTTCTTCGAGATGCTCGGCAACTTTTCCTTCGGCGATTATTTCAAGGAACAGGCGATCGAGCATGCCTGGACCCTGCTGACCAAGGAGTTCGGGCTCGATCCAAATCGCCTGCTCGCCACGGTCTATCATACCGACGACGAAGCCTATGGCCTGTGGCAGAAGATCGCGGGGCTGCCGGATGACCGGATCATCCGCATCGCCACCAAGGACAATTTTTGGGCGATGGGCGACGATGGACCCTGCGGGCCGTGCTCCGAAGTCTTCTGGGACCACGGCGAGGCGATCCCCGGCGGCCCCCCGGGCTCGCCCGACGAGGATGGCGACCGCTTCGTCGAGATCTGGAACCTCGTCTTCATGCAGAACGAGCAACGCGGCGGGGAAATCGTGGGCGACCTGCCGAACCAGAACATCGACACCGGCATGGGGCTCGAACGGATCGCCGCCGTCCTGCAGGGGGTCCACAACAACTACGATACCGACACCTTCACAACGCTGATCGCCGCAGCCGAAGCGCAGCTCCACGAAGGCGCAACCGAAGCGACCATCGCGAGCCACCGCGTCATCGCCGACCATCTGCGCGCGACCGGATTCCTCGTTGCCGACGGCGTCCTCCCCTCCAACGAGGGGCGTGGTTATGTGCTGCGCCGGATCATGCGGCGCGCGATGCGCCATGCCCATCTGCTCGGTGCGAAGAGCCCGCTGATGCACCGCCTCGTGCCGACGCTGGTAGCCGAAATGGGGCAGGCCTACCCCGAACTGACTCGCGGCCAGCCCCTGATCGAAGAAACACTGGAGCGCGAGGAAACGCGCTTCCGTGAAACGCTCGACAAGGGTCTCCGCCTGCTCGACGAGGCGACCGGCGATCTGGCGCAGGGCGACGAACTCGATGGCGAAGTCGCCTTCAAGCTCTACGACACCTACGGCTTCCCCTACGACCTCACCGAGGATGCCCTGCGGGCGCAGGGCATCTCGGTCGATCGCAAGGGCTTCGACGCGGCGATGCAACGCCAGCGCGACGCTGCGCGTGCCGCGTGGAAGGGCAGCGGCGAAGCTGCCGACAGCGAGGTGTGGTTCACCATTGCCGAGCGCGAGGGCGCAACCGAATTCACCGGCTACTCCGCCACCCAGGGCGAGGGGCGCGTGGTCGCCATCGTCAAGGACGGCGAAGAGGTCCAGTCCGCAACGCAAGGCGACGAGGTCGTCATCCTGACCAACCAGACGCCGTTTTACGGCGAGAGCGGCGGCCAGGCGGGCGACAGCGGGACCATCAGCACGCACGAGGGCCTGCGGGTCGCGGTGCGCGATACCGGCAAGCCGCTCGGTCGTCTGCATACGCATCAGGGCAAGGTCGAGGCAGGCAGCGTCGCGGTCGGAGATGAAGTGCGCCTCGTGATCGACGCCGAGCGGCGCGACCGCATTCGCGCCAATCACTCGGCGACCCATCTCGTCCACGCGGCGCTGCGCAACCGGCTCGGCAGTCATGTTACGCAGAAGGGATCGCTGGTGGCGGAGGACCGGCTGCGGTTCGATTTCTCGCAGCCCACTCCGCTGACCGACGAGGATATCGCGGCCATCGAAGCCGAGGTGAACGCCGAAATTCGCGCCAACGAGCCTGTCGGCACGCGCCTTATGACCCCCGACGATGCGGTCGAGGCGGGCGCGCTGGCGCTGTTCGGGGAGAAATACGGCGACGAGGTCCGCGTGCTGTCGATGGGCCGCGCAGGCGAGGGCGGGCGCACCTATTCGGTCGAGCTGTGCGGCGGCACCCATGTTGATGCGACCGGCGATATCCAGCTGTTCCGGATCGTGTCCGAAAGCGCGGTGAGTTCGGGGGTGCGGCGGATCGAGGCGCTGACCGGAGAGGCTGCGCGCAACTGGCTCGTGACACGCGAGGAAAGCCTCAAGAACGCGGCGGCGGCGCTGCGCACGACGCCCGACGAAGTCACCGCCCGGATCGAGGCCCTGCTGGACGAGCGCAAGCGGCTCGAAAAGGACCTCGCGGCGGCGAAGAAGCAGCTCGCGCTCGGCGGGGGTGGCGGCGCGACGGCGCAGCAAAGCGAAACCGTGGGCGACATCGCCTTTTCGGGCCAGGTGATCGCCGGGCTCGATCCCAAGGAATTGCGCCCGCTGCTGGACGAGGCCAAGCAGCGGCTCGGCTCGGGCGTCGCGGCGCTATGCGCCACGAGCGAGGACAAGGCGGCTTTCGCGGTCGCGGTGACCGACGACCTCACGGAACGGTTCAGCGCGGTCGATCTGGTGCGTGCGGGGGTTGCCGAACTCGGGGGTAAGGGCGGCGGCGGCCGTCCGGACATGGCGCAAGGCGGCGGCCCCGACCCGTCGAAGGCCGAGGCCGCGCTCGATGCGGTGCGCAATGCCTTGCGCGAAGCGGTCAGCGCCTAGGCGCTCCGCATATCAGCGGGCGCCGTTGCCTGCGCGGCGCGCATCGGGCTCGCTCCCGCGATTGAGGCCTTCGCCGCCGGTATCGGCCGGGCGGTCCGCATCGCGGCGGGCGGAGGGCTTCGCCTTCCCCTTGCCCTCGACATTCTGCGGCTTGAACTTCTCGTCGTTGGGGACCGGCTTGGTCGGATCGATATCGGACATGTAATTTCTCCTTTCCCTTCCAATGCCTGGGAGCGGGAGAAGGTCCGATTCAGCGGCCTGCCGCAGTGCTCGTCCGCAGCTTGGGGGCGTGCTCAAGCGCGCCTTCGGTCTGGATCTGCGCGCGCATCTCGTCGCGCTTCTCGTGGATCGAGGCGATCACCGGCCCCATCGCGACGCCGACGTCGACCAGCACGGCTTCGGACAGCTGCAGCGAACTTTCGAGCGTTTCGGGTACCGCGTGGCTCGCGCCTGCGCGGTACAGCTCGGCGGCGTGCTGCGTATCACGCGCGCGGCTGACGATCAGCAGGTCGGGGTAGGCCTTGCGCAGGCGCGCCACGAGCCGCTGGGCCAGCACGGGCGCGTCCATCGTCAGCACGATTGCCGAGGCGTCCTCCACCCGCAGCGCTCGCAGCGTTTCCAGCCGCGCGGCGTTGCCGAAGATGACGTGGTAGCCGTCGCGCTTGTCCTGCATTGCGAGATCGGCGTCGGATTCGATTGCGATATAGGGCTGGTCGTGGACCGTCAGCATGTCTGCGACGAGCCTCCCGACGCGGCCGCCGCCGACCACGATCACCCGGCCGACCGGGGCGGAGGCGTCGTCGGCGGGATCGGGCACGGGGTCCACCCGGCGCGCCACCGCGCGACCCACAAGGGCCAACAATGGGGTGACGGTCAGCCCGATCGCGGTGACGGTCTGCCAGAACTGGGTCGTCCCGGGCTGGATGAGCATTGCCGAACTGGCGGCGGACAGCACGATCAGCGTGGTCTCGGAGGGGCTGGCCATCAGGATGCCGGTCTCGGTCGCGGTGTTGCGCCGCGCGCCCATGATCCGCAGCAATATCCCCGTGACTACCGCCTTGAAGCCCAGCACCAGCAATACCGCAGTCAGGATCGCACCGAGATTCCCGGTAAGGGCGCCCAGATCGATGCTCATGCCGATGGTGATGAGGAATATCCCCAGCGCGAGGCCCTTGAACGGCTCGATGATCGCTTCGACCTCGCCGTGGAAATCGGTCTCGGCGATCAGCAGCCCTGCGATCAACGCGCCGACGATTGGCGACAGGCCGGTGACTCCCGTGGCGAGGCTCGCGCCGATCACCACGACCAGGGTGGCGGCGAGGAACACCTCGGGGCTCTTGGTGCGTGCGGCCTGTGCGAACAGGACCGGCAGGGCAAAGCGACCGATGACGAGCAGCGCGGCCACCACGGCGGCGCCCTGCCACACGGTCGTCCACAGGCCGGTCAGCCCGTCGGCCTGGGCGAATGGTGCCAGCGCGCCGAGCATGAAGATGATCGGCACGATGGCGATATCCTCGAACAACAGCATCGAAAGCGCGGCCCGCCCGACCGGGGAACTGGTGCCCGAGATCGGCAACACGATGGCGGTGGAGGACATCGCGAGCGCGAGGCCCAGCGCCATCGCGCCGGTCCAGTACTGGCCCATCATTGCCAGAACCATCGCGATCGAGCTGCCGATGATGAGCAGTTCCGCCGCGCCGAGCCCGAAGACCAGCTTGCGCATCTGCCAGAGGCGCTTGAACGACAGTTCCAGCCCGATGGTGAACAGGAGCAGGATGATCCCGAACTCGGCAAAGATATCGAGCGATTCCGGCTCGCTTATCGTGACGTGGGTCAGCCACGCGACCTCGGGGGTCAGCCCGCCCAGCGCGTAGGGGCCGACCAGAATGCCGACCAGAAGGAAGCCGATCACGGGCGTGATGCGAAAGCGCGCGAACAGCGGGATCACGATCCCCGCCGCGCCCAGAATCACCAGCGCATCCGAAATCGCTGTCGTCGGTTCGAGTTCACCCGCCACGGACCGGACTATAGCTGGCTTTGCAGCAGTTTGAAGCCTCGGCCCGCAGCATTGCGGGGTGAAACTGCGCGAAGGTCAGCCGCCCCCAGGCGTGCGTGGGCCCATCGGCCTGGCATCCTGCCCGGCGGCTTCCTCGGCATCTTCGCCGATCCGCGGCGAAACCTGGCCGACGCGCTTGTCCCATTCGATCTGGTAGAGATCGAAGCGGCGATCGTGCAGGTTGCGCACCGTGCCTTCGGCGCGTGCCCAGCTGAGATCGGCGAGGTTCACGTCGCTGATCGTCAGCGTCTCGACATTCTCGCTCGCTTCGGCCGCGATCCCGTCACGCGCGAAGGGGAAGTCGCACGGCGTCAGGATGCAGCTTTGTGCGTACTGGATATCCATGTTCGCGACATTGGGCAGGTTGCCGACATTGCCGCTCAAGACGGTGAAGCACTGGTTCTCGATCGCGCGGGCCTGCGCGCAATAGCGTACCCGCATGTAGCCTTGGCGGCTGTCGGTACAGAAGGGCACGAAGATGATCCGCGCGCCTTCGTCGACCAGCCTGCGGGCGAGTTCGGGAAATTCGCTGTCGTAGCAGATCAGCACGCCGATCGGGCCGCAGTCGGTGGGGATCGCGTCGATCGAATCGCCGCCCTTGATGTTCCACCAATAGGCCTCGTTCGGCGTCGCGTGAATCTTCTCCTGCGCATGGATCGATCCGTCTCGCAGGCACACATAGGCGACATTGTGGATGTCGCCGTCGTCCATCCGGGTGGGGTGCGATCCGCCGATGATGTTGATGTTGTAGCTCAGCGCGAGTTCGGACAGCTTCTGGCGGATCTTCGGCGTGTAGCGGCTGAGCGCCTCGATCGCCTCGATCGGGCTCAGCTCTTCTTCCTCGGCGCTCAGCAGCATCAGCGTGAACAGTTCGGGGAAGAGGATGAAGTCGCTTTCGTAGTCCGCCGCGACATCGACGAAATATTCGATGTGGCGCATGAACTCGTCGAACCCGCTCACCGCGCGGGCCTGCAGCTGGCAGGTCGCGATCCGCACGCTCTCGACGTCGCGCGGCATGCGGTGCTTGCGCGGGGCGTCGGCGTCGACGTAGGGATTGCGCCAGACCATCCGCACCGCGAAAGCCTTTGAGCGCTTGTCTTCGGGCAGATAGTTCTCGAGGATTCCCTGCGGCTCGAACCCGTTGGCGAGCTGGAAGCGCAGCACGGGGTCGTGGATCTTGTTGTCGATCACCTTCTCGAGGTAATCCTGCGGGCTCTCGGCATTATTGCGCTTGCGCCGCATGGCATTGGCGAGGCCGGGCATGCGGCCGCCGAACACGATACCGGACAGGTCGAGCCGTTCGGCGAGCGCGCGCCGTTCCTCGTACAGGCGCCGCCCGATCCGCGTGCCGCGCACCTTCGGGTCGACGCACATCTCGTAGCCGTAGAGCCAGTCGCCGGTCGGATCGTGACGGCTGCCGAAGCCGTTGCCGGTCACCTCGTCCCAGCTATGGTCGGATAGCGCGACATTCGCCTTCAGCCGCATCGAGGCGCAATAGCCCACGATCACGCCATCGAGCCTGGCGACGAAGCAGCCGTCGCGGTAATTGTTCAGCTGCCCGCGAATTTCGCCCAGAGTGTAGGGCGGCAGATCGACATAGGCGCGGCTGACGAGATCGGCGATCTCGCGCACATCCTTCAACTTTGCCTGCCGGACTTCGAGCCGCGCCTTGGTTTTGGCAGTGGTCGTAATCGGATCGTCTCCCTACGCTGATATCGGCCCGGCACTAGGCGCTCCAACAGGAAAGGTCACGACCATGCCTCACGTTCCCGAACGCCCCGTGGTGATAGTTGGGGGAGGGCCTGCAGGCATCTTCGCGGGCCTCTTGCTGGCCCGCGCCGGAGTGCCGGTGACCGTGCTGGAAAAACACGAGGATTTCTTTCGAGATTTTCGGGGAGATACGGTTCACCCCGCCACGCTGGGCCTGTTCGAACAGCTCGGCTGGCTCGATGAGTTGCTGGCGCTACCTTATAGCAAGGTCGAGACGCTTGGAATGCGGATCGCAGGACAAGAGCGGCGGCTGGCCGATTTCCGGAAGCTTCCGGTGCGTGCCCCGTTCATTGCGATGATGCCGCAGTGGGATCTGCTCGATTTCCTATCGGGCAAGGCGAAGCAATATCCCGGGTTCGATCTGCGCATGGGTGCCGAGGCTGTCGCCGCCCATGCCGATGAAGCAGGTCGGATCGACAGCGTGGAGATCGCGGGCGGCGAGATATTGCCAGCCCGGCTCGTCATCGCGGCGGACGGACGCCGCTCGATCATGCGCGACCAGGCGCAACTCCCGCTCAAGACCATCGGCGCGCCGATGGACGTATTGTGGTTCAAGCTCGACCGACCTTCCGACCTTGGGCCGGAGAGCTTCGGAGCGCTGGAGGCGAGGAAGTTTCTCGTCCTCATCAACCGGCGCACTTACCTGCAATGCGCGTTTGTCATTCCCAAGGGCGCGGGCGACGAAATTCGCGCGCAGGGCATCGCTGCCTTTCGGGAGCGTTTGCGCGGTGTTGTGCCCGAGCTCGATGGGGTGATCGACGGTCTTGCGGATATGGAGCAGGTCAAGCTGCTGAGTGTTTCGCTTGATCGATTGACCCGGTGGCATCGCGATGGACTGCTGGCGATCGGCGATGCAGCCCACGCGATGAGTCCGGTAGGCGGTGTCGGCATCAATGTGGCAGTTCAGGATGCGGTGGTCGCCGCGAACGTGCTGGCGCAGCCACTCGCGCGCGAAGACAACCCCGATCCGCTGCTCGCCCGCGTGCAGCAGCTGCGCGCACGCTCGGTTCACTATACCCAGATGCTCCAGAAGCAGACGCAGGATCGTTTCATCATGCCGATCCTCGAACGCGAGGAACCCATAGAGCGTGCCCCGTTGGCGATACGGATCATGGACAGGATTACACCGCTCCAGCGATTGCCCGCGCGACTTATCGGGCTCGGGATCGATATGCCCGAAATAGAAAGCCCCGACGCCCACGCCTGAACGCAGCCGCCGGGGCCAGTAGTCCCTTCGAAGGGGCGGGGCCGGTTATGCCGGGGCCAGGCCCTGCTTCTTCATCTCGGTTTCGAGGTTCTTCACGATGGCCTCGAAGAACTGCTCGGTCGTGAGCCAGCTCTGGCCCGGGCCGATCAGCAGCGCGAGATCCTTGGTCATCTGGCCATTCTCGACCGTCTTGATGCAGACCTTCTCCAGCGTTTCGGCGAAGGCGACCACATCGGGCGTATCGTCGAACTTGCCGCGATACATCAGGCCGCGGGTCCACGCGAAGATGGATGCGATGGGGTTGGTGCTGGTCGCCTTGCCTTCCTGGTGCTGGCGATAATGGCGGGTGACGGTGCCGTGCGCGGCTTCGGCTTCCACGGTCTTGCCGTCGGGCGTCATCAGCACGGAGGTCATCAGGCCGAGCGAGCCGAAGCCCTGCGCCACGATGTCCGACTGCACGTCGCC